>Ga0209737_10002282_pt1 | contig 13430 bp, 10 predicted proteins | sample TergutCu122P3_FD_187284 | JGI IMG/M metagenome (GOLD analysis project Ga0209737, IMG submission 187284) | Cubitermes ugandensis P3 segment gut microbial communities from Kakamega Forest, Kenya - Cu122 P3 (SPAdes) (version 2) | ecosystem: Host-associated > Arthropoda: Insects > Digestive system... | reverse complement strand
GTTCAAGAGAAGGCACTCCAGGACAGCGCGTTGCTGCTCCTTGACTTTGGGCGTATCCGTCTTGACAACCTGGCCTTCCGCGACAGAAATTTGGCAGGCGGGCATGAGCTTATGGGCATTGGAGGTTTCGACCAGGCACATGCGGCAGTTGGCCGAGAGGGAGAGCCTGGGGTGGTAGCAATAGTGAGGAATGTCAATGCCGGCTTGCTTTGCGGCGGCGATGACAGGGGTGCCGGGTTTGGCAACGACTTCCCTGTTGTCAATGGTGAGGGTAACCATGCCCGGATTTTTGGGCAGAGGGGGTGCAGGCGGCGCAGCCACTGGCGGCGGGGCAGCTTTCCCAGGTGCAGCCGCAGGCGGTATTTTGTTGGAATGTTCGCTCATTGTTCCACCTCTCCACCGATCATATTAATGGTGTCAAACGTAGGAATGAAGTCAGACAGGAGTTTGCCCTTCACCATTTTGGACAAAGCCGAGAGGATTTGGAACCCCGGCGCGCGGATGTGGACTTTATAGGGGCGTCCGCTGCCGTTGGAGCGCAGATACCAGCCCAGCTCCCCGTTGGAGGCCTCCGTGGCGTGATAGACTTCTCCCTCGGGGATTTGGGCCCCCTCCATAATCAGTTTGAAATGAGCGATGGCGCCCTCAATGCTGTTTAAAACCGTCTCTTGTGGAGGAAGCACAAAACGCCAGTCATCGATGATGACGGGGCCATCGGGCATTTTGTCAAAGGCCTGGCGGATGATGCGGTCTGACTGAAACATTTCTTCCATGCGCAGGCGGTAGCGGTCAAAATTGTCGCAGCCGTGAAAGACAGGAACCTCAAAGTCCAGCTCGGGATAGGCCCAATAGGGGTGGGTTTTGCGGATGTCCCTGTCAATGCCCGCAGCGCGCAGGCAAGGGCCGGTAAATCCAAAGTCCAGCGCGTCTTCAGGGCTCAAATAGCCTGTGCCGACCATGCGGTCCAAGAAGATGCGGTTTCGCGTCAGCAGGCCGTCCACTTCGCTGGCAACGAAGCGGATATGGTCCAGGGAGCGCAGGACTTTTTCTTTCCATCCTTGGGGGATGTCTTTGTTGAGGCCGCCAATGCGCCCATAGGAGGTGGTCAGGCGCGCGCCGGTAAGCTCGGTGACGCGTTCCATAATCAGCTCGCGGGCTTCAAAGGCATAGAGCATGGCGGCAAAGCCCCCCATTTCCAGGGCGGCGGCACCGGTAGCGGTGAGGTGGTCATGCATGCGGTGCAACTCGGAGCCGATGACGCGGATGTATTGGGCGCGCTCCGGAATTTCAATTCCGGCGAGTTTTTCGACGGCGGCGAGGAAGCCGAAGTTGTTCATCAGCGGCGAGGCATAGTTGAGGCGGTCTGTATAAGGCAGGCACTGCGCCCAGGTGACGTTTTCGCAGGACTTTTGGAAGCCGCGGTGGAGAAAGCCAATTTCCACATCACAGTCATGGATGTTTTCTCCATGCAGCCAGGCGCGCAAACGCACAGTACCGTGGGTGGCGGGGTGAGAAGGCCCCATGTTGACAAACATGGGTTGGATGCCGAAGTCCGTGTCGAGGGGGTTTTCATCAGGTGAAGAAGGCTTGGAGCCGTGGGTGGCCATAACCATTTCCTTGAAGGGTGTTAAACAGGGCGATTGCTGCCAGGTCCACAAAAAGCTTCGTCAATTCCATCATCGCACGTAGGAATCAACGGCTGGCGTCCGCGCAAGGGAAAGTCCTTGCGCAGCGGGTGTCCTTCGAAGGCCTCATAGAGAAAGACGCGCCGCAAATCCGGATGTCCTTCGAAGCGAATGCCATAAAAGTCCCAGACGCCGCGCTCGGCCCAGTTGGCGCCCTGGAAGACGGCATGGGCGCTGGGCAGCACAGGGTTGTCCTCATCCACCAGCACTTTGAGGCGCAGGTGCTCCTTTTCTTCCAATGAATAGAGGAAATAGAGGACTTCAAAGCGAGGCTTGTTGGTGGCAAGCTGCATTCTGTCCACGGCGTCCATGGAAATAAACAGGCCAAACCCCAGCTCCTCTTTGGCGCAGCGCAAAAGAGGAATCAAAAATTCCTGAGCGACAATGGCCCAGTGGGCCCCCGTCCTGTCCTGGTAGCGCTCGACAAGGGCCCCAGGCAGGGTGTTTTGCAGTCTGTCCAATGCTTTTTGACTCATTTTCCCTCTAAAAAGTAGAAAGGCAAAAGGATGGTGGCGTTATAGGGAGAAGCACATATAAGGTCAACGAGAGAAGTACAACGACAGCACAGAAATGAAGTTTTGCTGTTGTTAGAAAAACTTCTTTTAGAAAGCCCTGTTGAGAAGGCTCTCTTAAAGCAGAGTTTGGGTGTCGAAAGTCGTGAGCCAAGCCACCAAAGGCAGGCAAGAAGCGCGTCTGCTGTTGTCACCGCAAAGGAAAACAACCACCGCCGTCCGGCGGAGCCGTTGTCCACCGGACAACGGCTTGAAGGAGGATTTTTGTTTCCTGGTGGACACTGTATTTCCCCCCCCCAACCCCCGAGGGGGTGAGGCGCTCCGCGAGGGAGGCTGCGTTCAGCGCTGTGGGCGCCATTAACAAACCCTGAAGGAGGATTTTTGTCCTCTGGTGGACGAAGCCGAGGCTTCGTTCGCCAGAGGACAAAAAGACCCTTCAGGGGTTTTGGGGAACTAGGATTCGAACCTAGATGGCCAGAGTCAGAGTCTGGAGTCCTACCGTTAGACGATTCCCCAGGAGTCCGTGTTATTTGGCTTTGCTTGGAGGAGAAGTCAACAAGCTTATGAGGAGGAGGCCCGTTTATTGTGAAGAGCGCACCGGCTTTTGAGCAGGAGCCGCAGGCCGCGGGGGTGCTGCGGGGACGACGAAAATGCGGAGCTCCGCGTTTTCCCCTTTGGTTTCGTAGATGTTGATGCCGGCCCACTGGCCTTTTCTGGGGTTTTTGATGTGCACAGCGTGCACATTGGGCTGGTTGGCAATGGGAATGTACGGATAGGAGGCAGAAGGGTAGATTTTCCCATAAAATTTGAGCACAGCCTCCATCGTCATATGGACGCGGAAGCGGTGTTTACCCACCTGGGTAGCGTTGTCAGGAAGCCTGGCCCCCAACTCTTGTTTTTGAGCGAAGCTGGGCAAAGCCCAGAGCAGAGCCGCAAGCAGGATAGGACGTAAAATGCGCCAGGACATACCCCCCTATCTACAAGGCAACCTCAGGCGGCGTCCAGTGCATTCTCCGGGCTAAGCGACAGCCCCTCCCTGCACATTTGCGCGCAAACGGTGTACCTGGTTAGGCGCACTTCTGTGTAAAACCGGTCTTGACCTCATATTCTTGAGTTGGTATTTCTCGCGAAAGCGCTGCAGAGAAACCCAAACATTGGCCAAGGCGCATCAACGAAGCTCCGGAAGCGCTCTCATGCATACCCTTGTTTTTGACGTGTTGCTTGCCGAAACAGAACGGCAGCAGTATTTCAAGCCGATGCCGACATTGGCACCTTTATAGGCGAATATGGTTTCCCCCACGTGCAAAGCAGTCTATATCTCACCCGCAATGAAGATACGGCGAACCTCTTTCCAAGCAATTCAGGCTTTGCGCGCCGACGGGCTTTTCAGGCCTGTGCGCGACATTCGGATGTTCCGAGCAAAGCCATGTGCAGACTTTACAGCAGTCCTCAAAGGCTAATCTGATGTCCCAGCCCCCTTTTCTTTCTTCGGCAGTCCCTCATTTCAGCCCGCTTGCCAGGGCCCGTTTGCATAGCATGGTAGGGGTGATGGACACCCCGGAGGCGGTGGAGCGGGACACCGAGGAGCCCCTGGTGGACATTTATGCTTTCAAGCGCAAGATGAAGGCGCCCAATGCCGTCGCTCCGGAGGCAGAGGGCTATATCCTGGTGACTTCGGGCATGAGTGACCGACTCATGATGCCGCCGGAGGGTTTTAACAACTCTGAAACCCTGGCCACAGAGCTCCTCTGGTACACACGCGACTTAAACCTGGAATATTTTGCCGTCCTGCGCTGGCTGTCCAAGCTGCCGTTTGTCAACAACACTTGGTTTGGTTTTGGGCATACGGTGTGGATGCCCCACCCTCCGTTGTCGTTTTGTCCTTTTCGCCATTTTTTGTTGTTGCCTTCCATTGCAAAGGCAGATCAGCGTTTGTTTTCACATTTGAAGCAGCAGGAGCATGCCATTGGCACTTTGGTTGTCCATATGTTGGCGGAGCCGGAATACGAGCTGGTAAAAACGCGAGAGGGGCTGAAGGCCTTTCTCGACTTGCTCGATGGCAGCAACTATCCACTGATTTTCAACCCGGAGCGCAAGTCGCTGTTGAAGATAGGGGAGATACGAGAGGACTGAGTGCGTTTTTCCTTAGGGGGTTTCCCTAAATGAGGATTTTTGTTCTCTGGTGGTTGAAGGCGAGGATTTCGCGATGGGAGTGCACGCAAGTAGCATGACCTGAGCGGAACCGCAGGCTTCAGCCGCCAGAGGGCAAAAAGACCATTTAGGGAAACCCCCTAGGCTTTGATGTTTAAAATGGGCCGTACATGGGCGAGGACTTCCACCATCTCCTCTTGCAGCTTCATCACCTCGAAAATGTTTTTATAAGCAAAGGGCGACTCATCCAAAGTCCCTTTGCTGATTTTGGCGATGATGCCCTCCATGGCCTGGGCGAAGTGTTGGAGTTTCAAAGAGCGCTTGGCCGCTTGTCTTCCGAGAACGCGCCCAGCGCCGTGAGAGCTTGACCAAAGGCTTTCCGGATTGCCTTTGCCGCGTACAATGAAACTTCCGTCACGCATGTTTCCCGGAATGACACCCATCATTCCCGCTTCGGCGTGCGTTGCTCCTTTTCGGTGAATCCACAGCCCTTCTTTTTTTTCCGCGTGGTTGTGGTTTCGGTTGATGAGCTCTGTCCAGCAGGCTTCTCCGACAAGCAATGCGTCAAGCACAGCGACAATTCTCCGCATCATCTCCCTGCGGTTTTCCAGCGCAAAGGACAAACAGAAATTTAAGTCCGTGAGATAGTCCTTGCCGTGGGGGCTGTTGACTTCGAAACCAAAATGCCCTTCGCGCGCCTTGCCGTCGCCGCTGGCCAGCCGCATATAATGGGAGGCCACGGCATGGCCAATCCCGCGAGAGCCCGAGTGGATGACAATCCACACTTTTTCATTTTCGTCGATGCCGATTTCGGCAAAGTGGTTTCCGCTGCCCAGAGAGCCCAACTGGCGAAGTCCGTCTTTGGCAAAAATGCTTTTCAGCGTTTGGGTGCGCTCCAAATGCCGCTCTTCTTTCCAGGGGGTATTCTGGGCGTTGTGGCCAAACCCCACGGGGATGGCTTTGTAGATTTTTTCGAAAATCTCCTGCGCCTTCTCCCGCACCGTGGAAGCTGGATAAGTGGTAGGAAGCGCGCACATGCCGCAGCCAATGTCATAACCCACCCAAGCGGGAACCACCACGTCTTTGGTTGCCACCACTGCGCCGATGGGCAAGGAATAGCCGACATGCACATCCGGCATGAGGGCACCGCGCACGGCGAAGGTTTGCTGCATGGCGCTTTCAAATTGCCTGAGCGCTTCATGCTCCATGACTTCGGCGAAGATGCGATAAGGTTTGTCCGTGTTAATTTGCATGGCTCTTCTTTGTTGGTGGAAGGTGTTAGAGCCCTGTTTCCAATTTCAGAGTTTCTGTGCCAGTGCCGCGTCCATGCGTGCGAGGGTTTCTTCTCGGCCCAGCAAGTCGAGGGTTTCGCTGATGCCTGGGCTGATGGTTTGGCCGGTGACAGCAACGCGGATGGGTTGGGCGATTTTGCCCAGGCCCACTTGTTGCGCTTGGGCGACTTCGCGAATGACAGCTTCAATGCTGGCCGCTGAAAAGTCACTGTCAGCCAGGCGCTCGCGTGCTGCGCGCAACAAGGCGAGGCCTTCAGCGCCCAGGTGTTTGGCTTTGGCCGCCGGGTCCATGTTGACGCCTTTTTGGAAGTAGCAAACGCCCAGGCGCGCCATTTCGACGAGGGTTTTGCTGCGCTCGCGCAAAGCCAGCACCGTTTTTTCCACTTTGGAAGGCTCCAGTGTTTCGGTGGCGCCGGCCTCCCGGAGGAAGGGAAGAAGGGCCAAAGCCACCTCAGAAGGAGGCAGGGTTTTCATCCAATATTGGTTGAGCCAGAGGAGTTTGTCAGGGTTCCACACGCCCGAAGTTTTGCCGACATGGTCAAAGCCGAAATATTCAATCATCTGCTTGAGGCTGAAGGTTTCGTCGTTTTGGTGAGACCAGCCCAGGCGGACGATGAAGTTGAGCAATGCATGAGGGAGGATGCCATTTTTTCGGTGCTGCATGAGGTCAGCTTCAGGGTGCAGGCGTTTAGAGAGTTTCTCTCTGTCTTTCCCGAGGATGAGGGGGAAATGCGCAAATTGGGGGGCCTGCCAACCCAGAGCTTCAAACAGCAGCATTTGTCCAAAGGTAGAGTTGATATGCTCCTGCCCTCGGCCGACGAGGCCAATGGCCATGTCGTGGTCATCCACCACGCAACCGAAGTTATAAAGAGGGATGCCGTCGTTTCGCAGAAGAATGAAGTCCTCTATGTCCGAATATTGTTTGCAGATGCGGCCGAGCACTTCGTCTTGAAAGCAGACATTGCCGGCTTTGTCCTCAGGCACTTTGAAGCGCACGACATGAGGTGTGTCAACCCGAAGCGCTTTGTTTCGACAGAGCCCTTCATATTTATAAGGACGCTTTTGTTTCTCAGCCAAGCGGCGACGCTCTTCGAGTTCCTCTTTGGTGCAGTTGCAGCGATAAGCGTGGCCGTTGGCAATGAGCGTTTCTGCAACTTCTCTATAGCGTTCCAGTTTGTGCGTCTGAAAATAGGGGCCAAAGCCGCCGCCGACTTCAGGGCCTTCGTCCCAATTCAACCCGAGCCATCGCAGGCCTTCCAGAATGGCTTCGACGGATTCTGGTGTAGAGCGACTCCTGTCAGTGTCTTCGATTCTGAGAATAAATTTACCTTGCTGACTTCGTGCATAAAGCCAGTTGAACAGCGCAGTCCTCGCGCCACCGATGTGGAGATAGCCCGTGGGCGAAGGTGCAAAGCGAACGCGTATAATGCTCGTACTCATAGTGGCGAGCTCCTAGCAGAGTGACTATTTTTTTAAAATGAAGAAACTGTTTTATATCGCAAAGAGCGGGATGTGGTTGAGTCTTGCGGGTGCTTTGTGTGCACAAGCAACCGTTATGATGGCATTGGACCTGGGCACTTTGGCGCGAAGGGCTGACTTGGTAATTCGAGCTCAAGTCCTCTCTGTGCAGGCAAAAACGGAAGCCAGCCAGGGCCGAATTCTGACGGAGGTGGAGCTGCAACCCATCGAGTGCTGGAAGGGCACATGTCCGGAGGTGCTGACAGCTTTGGTAGCCGGAGGGCAACAAGGAGACATAGAGCAGAAGCTGGCAGGCTCTGCGGAGTTTAGTCCCGGAGAGGAATGTGTGGTTTTTCTCAGGGCACATGGGAGGAGCCGCTTCAAAGTGCTGGGCATGGCTCAGGGGAAATACCGGCTGGAGTGGAAGGCGGATTCAGCTGAGCCCATTGCCATTCCCGACGAAGTCAAAGATGCGGAGTTGATATATTCAGATGAGCAACGCATGGCAATGCCGCTGCGCAAAGAAATGCCAGTGAGTCTGCTGAGGGAGCGGGTTTTGGCCAAACTGCAAGCGGAACAAAACGCGCAGAAGGAGGAGACCCCATGAAGAGGGTTGCTTTGTTTCTTGTGGCGGGAGTTGTGTTGTTCTCCCATGGCAGCGCGGGAGCTCATGCATCGGCCGACTATGTTCGCATGAGTACCTCATCCGGAAAATGCCTCTGGTGGCCAGGCAATGAGCTTTTCAAATGGACACCCAGCGACAAATTGGAAGCGGTGATTCCCGGTTCTCTGGCAAGCATTCAGCGTGCCTTTGATGTTTGGCAAGCGCAGATGGATGCGTGTGGAAGTTTGCATTTTTCTCGGCAGGAGGCCACTGCATCCACGCACACAGGCCAACGTTCCAGGGATGCGAAGGAGAACCTGATTATTGCTCGAAAAGACAGCTGTCAGAAGACCGTGTCTTCCGCAGACCCTTGCTGGCAAAACAACAACTGTGGCGGCACCTATAATTGCTGGCAATATGACGATGCAGCCCTGGCCATTACTTTGACGACTTTCATTTCGGGCACAGGGCAGCTTTTGGATGCGGATGTTGAAATTAACAGCAACTACACCTATGCCGTCGACAAAACGCCGCCTTGTCGAAGCTGTTTTTTTGAAGACCTGGATGCGGTGATGGTACATGAAATTGGCCATATGCTTGGGCTTGGCCACAGCAACAAACCCGGCTCTGTCATGTACCCAACCTTGTCTTCCGGAATTAAAGAGACCCATGCGTTGGATTTGGATTCAGCACAATTTGTTTGCGATGTTTATCCCAAAGGCCTCTCCTCCCGGGATTGTAACTCAGATGGAGGGGGGGCTACGTCTTCTTTCGTTACCGAAAAGTCATCAGGCTGTTCTGCAAGCTTGGCCTCTGAGCATTGGGTTTTGTTTTTGGGCGTATTGTGGTTGTTGCCAAGAATCAGGCGAGGTGTTGCCCGGGCTTGAGAGAGAGTTTGCCCACAGGAGAGGGAAGAAGTTTCCAAGAAAACAGCAGAAGGGGGCACCTTCTGTTGTTTTTTTGTTGATGAAGAGTATGCGCAGAACGGCTTCTTTGGGCTAGAAGCCAGCTGTCTATGTTGCTCTTCCTGCTTACGCTTTTGCAAGCTGGCATACCGCCACCTCTGGAGGCGCCCTCTCCCCCGGAGGTATGCGCAGAGCTCATGGTATACCAGAGCCTCAACAATGAAGCCTGGGCTGAAGGCAATGTAGAGTTGCGCGTTGTCAATGGGCGGCTGACGGCGCAGCGTTTGAGTGCCTCACAAAAGACGGGGTGGTTTTCTGCAGAGGGGCAGGTGGTTGTCCGCTGGGCGGATGCGACGTCGCACTGGGTGGTGCTGGCGGATGTGGTGCATATGCGGCTGAAACTCAGCCAGAAGGCGCCGGTGGAAGACACGCTAGGAAGCATTGTCTCCGAGGCCTATGAGGTGGAGGAAATTTTTTTAGAGAATGGCCTCTGGGTGCAAAAGCATGGTGTGAAAGCAAACGCGCTTTTGGACTCTCATGCCAGCCAAGTCCTGAAGATGGGGAAGAATGGACTGAGCATGCGCCTTGAGCACATGCGGCAAAGCAATGGCCGGTGGCAATTCCAAAAGGTAGGGTTTGTACCTTGCGACTGTGAGACGACAAAGCCCAGTTGGCATTTGGAGTCACGCAAGGGCACTTTGGACATGGAGGGCCAGCGTACGAATTTGCTCTCCACCGTTGCCTATGCCGGCAAGGTGCCGTTTTTCTGGGTGCCGTGGATATCTCTTCCGAACTCTTCGCGCCAGACGGGCTTGTTGTTTCCAACCTTCTCCAGCGACGTCAACAGCGGATTTGCACCCAGGCTGCCTGTTTTTATAACGCTGGGCCGCTCGGCGGATGTCACCTTGACGCCCGGCTGGGCATTTGGAACCAAAAGCTCTGCGCAGGCCCCAAACCCTTTCGGTGTGCGCGGCCCCAGTTTGGGCACGGAATTTCGCTATGCGCCTTCGGAAAACATACGGGGCAGTGTGGCCGTGGATTGGTTATGGGACTTAAGAGAGCAAAGGTCCCCCCTCAACGCCCTCTACACCGGGGAAGAGGGGGCCCCCAAAAAACAACGCGGCCTGCGCTATGGGAGCCGCCTGCACCACCGACAATCCATAGGAGAACATGGGCGTTTGCTGGCCAATGTGAATATGGTTTCGGACAGCTATTTGCACCGGGACTTTGAGATGGACCTCATTTTGAAGTCCATCGAATACACGCGCTCGCAGCTGGGAATTTCCTATGAAGGGCCGCATGTGGATGTCTTGCTGGATTTGGGTTATTTGCAAGACTTGCGATGGGGCTATCCCTTGTTTGGCAATGCTCCGCTGCTGGCTCCGGGAGACCCGCCCAAAGGCCCCAACACTTTGCAGCGTTTTCCTGCCTTAAGCCTGAGTTTGCGCGAGCGGCCTTTGGGCAATGGTTTTTCATTTGGCATGCAAAGCAGCTTTGTACGCCTTGCGCCCTGGCGTGGAGTGAGCGGCGATGCGGGGGCCTTTCAAGGAGGCCCCCCCGGGGAGTCCTGGGAGAGAGAGGCCAGAAACAGGCTGGGGGCATTGCCGGCGTTGAAATACCAGAGGCGTTTTCTGGGAGGAGGCGCAGGCCTTTCCGCCTCCCTGGGGCTTCGGCAGGACATATGGCTGGAGGAGTTGTCAGGGCGCTGGTTTTCGCGCGGCTATCCCATGCTCAAACTGCAGGCGGACGGCACTTTGGCCAAAAAAGTGAAGGAGGGTTGGTGGCACACGGTGACGCCTTTGGCCGAGCTGCGCTGGGTGGCGGCGCAGTGGGGAAGCCCCCCGGTGGAGGGCTATGACGAAACGGACTTGGTGGTTTTGCGCGGCTACCGCGGTGTGGAGTTTGCGGTGGGCCTGAAGCAAAGCCTGTGGAAGCGCGGCGCCGACATGGCGGAGGAGCTTTTGACGCTGGAAGTCGCCCAAGCCGTGGGCGCAGGCGTTGAAGCCGGGGAGGCAGGCGCCCGCCTAGGGGACACTTTTTTGAAACTGTCTTCGCGTTGGCGTTTTTTGGAGCCGGCTTTATACACCTATTTTGACTTAAAGCATGGGCAGTTTTCCCGCCTTGGAACCTCTTTGCGCGCTCAGTGGCCCAACAAGCTGGGGGGAGACATCCACTATGACTTGTTTCAAGTTGCAGGCGGGGAGTGGAGCCGCCGGGGAGTGGACATGTTGATAGGGTTTCGGCCCTCTCCCGTGAAGGCCACGCATTCTTTAGGGGTAGGCATTTGGGGAAAAGTGGATGCATTCCATTTCCGCTATAGGGCGTCGTTTTTCGAGTTGGGCGAAAAATTCCGCTTTGCACAGCACGCATTGGCTGCGGGGTGGACGCCCGCCTGCAACTGCTTTGGTTTGGAGTTGTCCGCCTTGCAGACAGTAGCCCTCAACAGCCGCGGCGGATATTCTCTGAGCCAAGGCATGCCCAACATCAGCATTTCGTTCCATCTCCAGGGCCTGGGAGGGTGGGGCATTCAGCAATAGACCGGTTCCACTTGGGCGAGCGAAGCGAGCTCAATTGAAACAGTCTAAACCGGTTCTAAGTTGGGTTGAACTACCCTTCTCGTCGCCCCCGCGAAAGCGGAGCTCTGCAGCTGCGTGGTTAAAGGAAATAAAGTCAATGGTTTTCCGACTGCACTCCTGGACCCCCGCTTTCGCGGGGGCGACGAGAAAAAAAGACTCAATCAACCCAAAACCGGTCTAGAGGCATCCAGAGGGGCAGCCTGCCTGTTATTCCTGCTCCATTTTGAGATCATACTTCGTGACAAGCCTGTGCACATAATTTCGGGCGATGCCTGCCTCGCGTGCCATGCGGGAAATGTTTCCCCCGCAGCGCTCATAGAGCGATATGAGGTATTCGCGCGTGAAAGAATCCACCAAGCGCTCCTTGGCCTCTTTGAAGGGAAGCTCCGAAATCCCTTCCGTCTCAGGCGCGCGCGCAGGCTTTCGTGTCGCGACTTGCCCAGGCAAAGGGTCTGCATCGGCTCCGGCCAATGCGCGCTCAACCAAGTTGCGCAATTCTTGAGCATTGCCAGGCCAGTCATAGGCGCCAAAGCGCGCCATGAGTCCGCGGGGCAACTCAAAATCACCACGTCCCATAAGTCGAACGAATTCTTGCGCAAGCAAAGGAATGTCTTCCAGGCGTTCACGCAAAGGAGGAATTTGAATGCGAATGACGGCCAGCTGATAAAGCAGCTCCTGAGAGAAGCGCCCCTCGGCCACCTCTGCCTCCAAATCCTTTTGGGTGGAGGCGATGATGCGCACATCCACGCGTTGAGGCTTGTCCGCTCCAAGCCGTTGGATGTTGCCGCTTTCAAAGACGCTCAGCAGCCGAAGCTGTGTGCTTTTGGGCAATGTGTCGATTTTATGCAAATGAAGCGTGCCGCTGGCCGCATTCAGGAAAGCGCCTGCTTTTTGGCTTTGCGTGGGTGACTCGACACGGCCAAACAACTCAGCCTCTATTTCTTCCGGGGGAATACCGGCGCAATGGAAGGCAACAAAGGGCTTGTTGGCTCTCACGCTGTTTTCATGAATGGACTGAGCAACCAGGCTTTTGCCAGTTCCCGGCTCACCGGTGAGCAAAACAGTTGAAGAGGCTTTGGCGACGCGCTCCAAAAGGCCAAACATGGACTGCATGGCAGGAGCCGTGCCGAGCACTTTCCCAAAAGAAGAAGTGGCTTTGGGTGGCCCGAGGTTTTCTTCCTGGACAGAGATGCGAAGGCTGGTTTTCCCGATGGTAACCACGGCCTCGTCTTCGACGACGACTTCGCGAATGCGTGTACCGGCCAACCAAGTTCCGTTCGTGGAGTCCAAGTCTCTAATGAGAACGCCTTCGGGTTTTGCCAAAAGCTCAAAATGGTGCCGAGAGACGGTGGTGTCCTTCAAGCGAAGCCCGACACCAGGACGACTGCCCACCGTGAGGCGGCCGTCAATATGGGCAAGGCGCCCTGTGTCAGGACCTGCGATAACGGCAATCTGATAGCGCCGCTCACGCAAGGTGCCTGTGGTCCTGTCATAACGGAGAAGCGTTTCTATATGTTGCAAAGGTTCTGTCGCGTGCGGCTTCATTGGAGTTGAAGATTTCTTTCAATTGGGAGTAAACAGTGAGTTTCTAAAATGCAGCCCCGAGCTTCTAAAATGCAGCCCCTATCATGGAGTTTACAGATATGTCATTGACAAATGGAGAGAAAATAACTCTCAAAGAGGGAAAACTTCTGGTTCCGGATTTTCCCATCATCCCCTTCATTGAGGGAGACGGAACAGGTAGAGATATTTGGAGAGCCTCCGTTGCGGTGGTGGATGCGGCGGTGAAGAAGGCATACCATGGGAAAAAGAAGATTATTTGGAAAGAGGTGCTGGCGGGAGAAAAAGCATTCAAAACGGTGGGCAACTGGTTACCGGAGGAGACGGTCCAAGCCTTCCGGGAATATTTGGTGGGGATAAAAGGCCCCCTGACAACCCCCATTGGCGGGGGCATTCGCTCACTGAATGTGGCCCTCCGCCAGCTTTTGGACCTCTATGTTTGCCTCCGCCCCGTCCGCTATTTCAAAGGGGTGCCCTCTCCGGTGAAGGCGCCGCAGAAGGTGGACATGACTATTTTCCGGGAGAACACGGAAGACATTTATGCAGGCATTGAATACGAGGGCGGCAGCGAGGCCAGCCAGAAGGTGTTGGATTTTCTGAAGAAGGAATTCCCCAAGGACTTTGGCAAAATTCGTTTCCCCCGGGAAGTGGGCATTGGCATTAAACCCGTTTCCAAGGAAGGCTCCG
>Ga0209737_10002281_pt1 | contig 13431 bp, 10 predicted proteins | sample TergutCu122P3_FD_187284 | JGI IMG/M metagenome (GOLD analysis project Ga0209737, IMG submission 187284) | Cubitermes ugandensis P3 segment gut microbial communities from Kakamega Forest, Kenya - Cu122 P3 (SPAdes) (version 2) | ecosystem: Host-associated > Arthropoda: Insects > Digestive system... | reverse complement strand
TATCAAGACTTCTTTATCTATCTTTACATATTTCTTCTGTACCACAAACCCTGCAACAATAAAAAGAACACATATTGTAAAGAAGAAAATATGGATCCCCGGATAGTTCAGCACCATATTTACACCAACTTGAACACCATCCCGAAAAATGATAAATATCATTTGAATTATTACAACTATTCCCGCAGCCTTAAGACAAATTGACAGTCCATGTGCTAATCTTTGGTTCATTTAAATCACGCCTTTTTATTCACATTATTTGTGCGTATTTAGCTTTGTGGTCGCACAGACACATGTACGTATATGTATCTCTGTTTATCAAGCGTAAATAGCCCAAAATTTTAAATCTTGATGAAAAATGAACGTACCAAAGTCATATTTTCACCAAGAGATAAATACCCACTTCAAAAATAACTTTTAAATTAACGGTGGAATCTGTAATAGTGTGTGAGTAGTTCAAGTTTTGTTAACTAACCTTCAGTGGCAATAGTCATCTCGTATACTGCCAATTAACCAACTATTTTAGACATCAAACATGGTTTACAATCCTTGTCAGTTCTTTAACAGTTAAAACCTTTATATTCTAAGACGCTACATTCTACAAAAACCTTCAGCTATATAAAACGGTAAATCACGCTATTAGCCTTAAACGCTACGAGGGGTCTATCATGAACAAGCAAATCTCGACTTTAATGCTCTTGCTTGCTATTTCTACCATTCTGTTAGTTCTACCTCTCTCTAATACTCATGCCGTAGACACAGAAACATCCTCTTCATGGCTAAAATTAACTAACATGCCTACAAGTCGGGGTGGATTAAATTTAGCCGTAGTATCTGGCAAAATTTATGCAATCGGTGGTTCAAACAGCAGTGACAATCTTGCCATAAATGAAATGTATGATCCCGCAACCGATAGGTGGTCTACTAAAACATCTATGCCAACCGCACGAACAGGGTTTGCAACAGCAGTATACGAGAACAAAATATATGTCATCGGAGGATCTGTTGGAGACAGCTTTACAGGCAGAGTGGAAGTTTATGATCCCATTGATGATATTTGGAAATCTTTAGCATCTATGCCTACTCCTAGGGCTGATTTAACAGCAAATGTTGTTGGAGATAAAATATATCTTATCGGTGGCAAGGTATCCTCAACTGTTTCTCCTTATTATACTCAAACTGATATTACCCAAGTATATGATATCAAAACTAACACTTGGTCTACAAATACTTCCATGCCTACTGCCCTTCAAGGATATGCCTCCGCGGTTGTGGGCACAAAAATTTACATAATCGGCGGATCAAGACAATCCCTTTCCGGTATCGACACCTCAACTAGTACCTTACAAATTTATGACACACAAACAGGACGTTGGACAACAGGTCAGCCTTTAAATTATCCCTCTAGTTATGGTGCGGCAGTTGTAACTACAGGCATTATGGCACCCACAAAAATTTATTATGTTGGCGGATTTTCTGTTGAAACCTTTAGCGATAAAACCCAAATTTATGATGTTGAACATGATTTTTGGAGTGACGGCCCAAAAATGTCCAAGCCTCGAGCCTATTTAGGTGTAGCAACTGCAAACGATATTATCTATGCTATTGGTGGCCTTGATGGAGAAAATTGGTTAAACCTAAATGAAGAGTTAAAACCAGTGGGTTATGGTAGAGTTCCGCCAATAATTGAAATTGTAAGTCCTGAAAACAAAACATACCGAAATGTGCAAATTAACTATCGAGTTAACAAAGCTGTTTCTTGGGTTGGTTTTTCTTTAGACAATGAATCCAACATAACCTTAACAAGGGATTCTTATATTTTAAACATACCCAACGGACCCCACTCAATAGTGCTTTTCGCTAAAGATAATATGGGAAATGTGGGCATTTCAAAAACTGTATATTTTACAATTGATAATGCCGTACCAAATATTAACATAATAACGCCTCTTAATCAAACATATAGCACTACAGACATTGCTCTAACTGTTACAATTGATAAAGCTGCACACTTATCTTACAGCATAGATGGGCAACCCATAGTGCCAATCACCGGTAATATCACCCTACCTGCCTTATCCAACGGCAGTCATGTAATAATAGTATACGCAACAGACGAACTTGGAAACTCGGGGGTCTCCGATGCAGTCTTTTTTAACATATCCACTTTCCCAACCTTCTGGGTTGCAATCACGCTTATCTTGGTTATAATTCTCCTCACGTCCATATATCTCATGATTAAACGTAAAAACCCGACCCAGACAAAAGTTTCTGAAATCGAAGAGCAACCGTTAGTGCAATGATATCTGAACTTTAGGTGTTTTACATTAGTAACGATTTAACTTTTGCTTTAACGAAAAATGGTGAAGCTTTTGTCTTTATGTGGATATCTGTTTGTTTAGGGTAAAGTTTAAGTAAATTTGGGTGGCAACCTGTTTAGGATCATTATGACGTATGAACTTGATTATGTCTCTGCGGAAAGCGAAAATTGTTCTTCAAAAATAGTGCTTGATGACCGTATTTTCTATGTAAAGCTATTCTCCTCGTCTGCTGATGCTACAAAATATTTCTCTGCTGACCAAAATGGTCATCTACAAAAAGAAATCTCAAAATCAGAATTTGAACTGTGGGTGAACATTTTAGCTGATAACGAATCAGATGTAAAGACTATACTTGAAAAGGTGGCCCAAGGCAAAAAATATTAACTCCACTTTTATGTAAATTACGTTTTTAGCTTAATGTATTGAAACTGCTATAACTGGCAGAAAAATGTGTTAAAAATATCCAAGTTTCTAAATTATACTACTAATAGTACATGTCTATAAATAAGGTTAATCTATGTCATACTGTTTGTTTTTGTTTGTTGTCCTGACGGTTTTTTGGCGTGTCGCCACAAAATTATTAGTAGTGTAACGCCGCATAGATTTAATCCTCCTATTGCTATTGTTATTAATAACCAGTAACCACCAATTGTGATGGTGTACGAGTCAGACCAGTCGGTCCAGGGGCCATCTTCACATTGTGCTCTAACTTTAACCTCATATATTCCTATATTATTCCAACAGTGAGAAACCTTAACAGGCACACCGGCAGCTGTGTATTCTGTTGTTGTTTGAGGTGTACCATCTCCCCAGTCAAAGGTGTATCGTATATTATGGCCCAGAGAATCAACAGAGTATGCTGAAAAATTGATGGCCGTATTGGTGTTGCCTACACTTGGACCGCTAACATAAGGGTAAGTTGTCATATGTTTTGCTTGAAAATTTTTCAGATGAATATTACCATTACCATACACTGCCAAAGTACTATGTGGTCCTTGTGCATTAGGAACAGTTTCATTGAATACTTTGTTTGTGTCATCCCAAATGGGCCAAACTGCTGTAAATCCCTCTCCTTGAAGTGGACTAATGCCAAAAGAAGAACAACCCCACTGCATATTGCAGGCCCAGTCAAGGGCATCATTTACTGATACATCAAAGTTAAAGGCCATATAACAAAAGTAAACAACCCACTCATACCATGGTTGTTCATTATTATTGTTGTATGCAATATATTGATCTAGTGCTGCTGAGCCAAAGGGAAAACCTATGTAACACTGTGGAAACGCATCTGGATAGTTATATCCGTCATAACTCATAAGTGTTGCATTATTCCCCTGACCTACTAATCTGTGTGTAAATGCGTAAGGCATTCCTAGTGGGTATCCTGAAGGAGAGGTTCCTTGACCAAAAAGTTCAATGTTAGCTGAAAGGCATGTGTTAATGAAGGCAAAATGAACCTTGCCTGCTACAAACGTTTCATAAATGTCAATATCATATACTCCATGGTTTCCATCAACTTTATAATTTGATGGTACTCCAACAAACGTTCCAAAATCATCTTCAAACATATAATGCAGCTCATCATCAGGCACCTGATAACTCGAAAGTGTACCGGGGTATCCTCCAACACCATGATCCCAATTAAAAATTGCCACATTATCATATTTATCGTTTAAACTCTGTGCTTGAGAAAGAACTCCGCTCTTATTTGACCATATATTAGAAAAGCCTGCATACCCATTTGCCGCCGTAAGGCACTTAGACGCGATAAAATTACTAATGTATTCTTGTTTACTGATTTCAGTATTTGTTTTACGCCAACTATGATGCCCATCTATGTTTTGTGCTCCTGAACTTCTTGAGCTCCAAATAACTCCTGACGGCAAGGCGTTAGCTGATCCAACTAAAGGCAAGAAAACAGCCAAAACCAGTAGTGACCCAAAAATTACTCCCCGCGCCTTCATAGAAAAACGCTTAAAACCTCTATTTAAATCTCGACTCAAAAATAACCCTACCGTAACCATGCTGCCCATGGTAATAAATAAAATAATGACAAACTGTTCCACTTTCATAGACGAAATTGTTGTTTTCTCAAAAGATTGCGATGCCAAACTAACCCCACTATCAACATTTGATTTGCTGCTTCCAAGTAATTCAATTTTTTCGCTATTTCCATAAAGAGACCAAGTGTCAGCAAAAGAAACCAAATGCCCCTCCTTAAACCCTAAGGCTACAACAGCAGTGCGTGGTGATGTAGTGTTACTTATGGTATAATACCACATAAACACAACCTCCTTATTATCATAAAAAATCCCTTCAAATATCTTATTTCCCATGGTCTTTGTAAAATTCTTATTAGCCGTCACATCGTTAAGGGTTGCCTTTAAATCTCCAAAAAGAGGGGTTGATGAATACTGCTCATAAGCACCAAGAAAACCCTGAGCGCTCTCAATAACATTATCACTTTTAATGGGGGGTTCTAATAAAGTTACTTCTTTATTTTCAAACACGTACATACTTCGTAAATTGTTATCCACAAACGTGAAAACCACTCTAAGTTTGCTATCTCCTAAGGTAAGAGTGAAAAACACATTCTCATATACCGCATGGCCTAGAAAAGGTTCTGATAAACTATTTTCTTCTGTTACAATATCATATTTTTCCAAATCCAGACCAAAAAAGTCACGCAACACTTCTAATCCCTTCTCAGTTGATGATAACTTTGTCGCGTACACTTTGGGCGTAATTAACACACAAACAACAGAGCTAAGAAGAATTAACAGACACATTATCCCAAGAATTCTTTGCTTTTTTGTCATTCTTATTTTACTCTCCAAACTTTATCAAAACATGGCCCTTTAGGCTGCAATAACCTAAGCCTTGCATATACCTTCGCGCATAGCGGGCGATAAATAGAGTTACATATATCACCATTATATTATGTGTTCTTCCCCCAGATAAATCTCTGCATTTCACCGCTCTAACCATTTACACAAATGTTAGCTGCTTCAAAAATATAGCCTTGCCAGGATAGAATCAGACTGTATTTATCTTTTATTTTTGGCAGATTGGACAGAGATATACCTGTCCTCCACCATGGTTAATTCTCTCTATTTTACTTCTACACGTAGCGCAGGTTTGGCCTTTTTGATTTGACCCCATTTTGGATATATACAAGCCTGGTTTGCCATACAAGTCTACAAATTGACTTTTTCCACCGGACTCTAAACGTTCTTTAATCAGTTGTATGATTGCCTGATAGAGATTCTTTTTTTCTTCTGCGGTAAGTGTACCAGTGTTACGTTTGGGGCTAATTTTAGCACGGTAAATGATGTCTTGAAAAGCACTGTTAGACATGCCCACAATAACTGCCGTTTTTCCAACAATCGCTGTTTTGATGTTCTGTTTTTTATTGTCCAGTTTTTCAATAAAGTATTCAAAGGTGAAATCTGTTTCAAGGGGATTAAGTGTTTGGCTAAAATCTCTGTTGTAGAGATAATTAGTTTTTAGTAAATAATCTTCAACTGCTTGTATGCAGCCTATTCCTGCCAAGTTAACCGTTAAAATGATGTCTTGTAGATCTAGTTTGAGGTGAAATTTGGAAGGTTTAGCTTGTGATGTGTGTAGTGAGATACTGCCTCCATATTCAGGTGCCAAAACTATATTCCAACAATTATCAAGCTTAACTAGAATTGTGTTGCCTCGTGCTATAACTGATAGAATTTTACATCCTACAATTTGCTCAAAGACAACATTTTTGCTGATGAAACCTTTTTGTTGAAGTTGTTGACTGTTTTGTGTTTCATAGCTAATGATTGTTTTGCCGGTTACTTCTTTATTCATTTGGTCTGCAAGAATATGTGCTTCGGGGCATTCAATACTCATGGTTATGTCTTCTAGTGGCATTTTTTGCGTCTTTTACTTCATAGATGATATCGTTGGTAAACCGCATGTTCTGAGTGTCAATTTCCTGGATCATTTTGTTAACCATTCGTCCAACTACAAGTACTAGTACGTTTAGGCCTCTGGATGCAGCAATAACCGCTGCGTGGCTGATGCCAAATTCTAAATCTGCCTTAATTTCTAATTTGTTAATTACGGCTCTGCCAACGGCACCCATAACTCCGATGCGGTCAGGTTTGAATTCGTCTATTAAATTTCTGATTTTTGTTATATCAGCGGTTCTTGAGCCTCCTTGGCGGATGCTGGGTAATTTGACTATTAGAATTTTGCCTTGTTTTAGTTTAACTTTGCCTTTTAAGTCTTTTAAGCCAAGGTCTTCGCCTGGGGTGGCGTTGTTGGTTGCAATGCCGACTGCTTCTACGTCAGGGTTGTTTACAGGTACGGTGTAAAAGATGCCGCCTTTGGTGATAAGTCCTACTTGTTCGCCGATTTTTACGGGGAGAGTTGCTATGGCTATCCATGCGTGGTCAATTTTTAGTTCGTTTTTGATGGATTTAACGTATAGGTCTAGGTCTTTTAGTTCTTCGCGGAGTTTTGTTATGCCTTTTGGGGTTAAGCGGTAGTCTGCTCTTTCAGATCCTGCTTCTAGTAGACCTTCTTTGGTTAGTTTTTTGAAGTATTTGGAGATGGCTTGAATTGTGATTCCTATGGTGTCGCTTATGTCTTTTTGTTTAACATGTGGTTGATTTCTCATAACTTCAAGTAAGATTTGAAATTTTGTGAATTCGCCTTTATCTCGTAACAAGATGCCTTGTGACTGTTTTTGCAAATTTTCTATTCAACCTGAAGTTAACTATTGTTAAACAAGTATTTATATGCTTGTTGGATGAATTATCCAGTCGAGGAGCGAATACACTATATGCACATAATGGAAGGTTTCCTGCCCCATCCATGGTGGGAAATCTGGTGGATAATCACAATACCAATAATAGCCCTCGGCATATATCAACTAACTAAAATAGTAAAAAAAAATCCTGAAGCAAAACCTCTCATAGCCCTAATGGGCGCCTTCATTTTTGTCGTTAGCGCACTAAAACTACCCTCCTTTACTGGAAGTAGCAGCCACCCAACAGGCTCAGGTTTAGCCGCAGTAATTTTTGGACCCGCCATAGCCGCTGTCCTTTCCATGATTGCCCTAATTTTCCAAGCAACACTTCTAGCACATGGCGGACTAACAACTTTAGGCGCTAATGTTTTCTCCATGGGCATAGTAGGGCCAACAGTTGCTTGCCTCACATGGGTTATCTGTAAAAAAACCAAAATACCCACACCCGCAGGTATATTTTTAGCAGTGGCCTTAAGCAATCTCTCTACTTATGTAACAACATCTTTCCAGTTTGCATTAGCTTTCCCTGCAACAGGATTTACCCAAGCATTTCTTACCTTTATAGGTGTTTTTGCAGTAACACAAATCCCTCTGGCAATAGCTGAAGGAATTTTGGCAGTTTTCCTCTTTGATTTTCTAATAAAACACAAAAATCATATTTTGAAATCTCTAAACGTTATCCGCTCCTCTATCACTAGTATCACAGAAAAAGAGTTTCACCTTAAAAAGAAACATTACGCGCTACTAATAGCAGTACTGCTAACCCTTTTCATAACCCCTCTGGTGTTTATTTCCACAAATATGTCCGGTGCAGATGATGTCGCTGCAGATATAATAACTCAAACTGGCTATCAGCCATGGTTTAACCCTGTCTTAGAACTACCTGAAGAATTTGAAACACCCCTATTTATCCTACAAGCCCTCATCGGACTCTTAATCATAAGCTATGTCGTCATACGAACACGCCGCAATAACGCTAAAAAACGCTCTCAACAACATAAACATACTGGACATAAACATCGCCATAATCATGATGAAGGTCACAGCAACATTTCAGGACAAATCGACAGTTATGCCTACAACAATGGATTAGCCCAAACAAGTCCAGTAACAAAAATTTTCTTTGCCATTTCAATGTTACTTCTAAGCGCTATCTCATTTTCACCAATTATACCTATAACTGTCTTTATAATAACCATAGTGTTAATCCTTGCAGTAGCACAAATACCTATCAGATTTTACTCCAAACTCTTAACTTACCCAATAGCATTTGCAGCACTAAGTTGCATCTTTATAGCATTATTCTTCGGATATGGCACAGCTCTTGTTGAAATTCCCTTCCCCTGGTTTACATGGATAATCTACAATAACGGTGTAACAATCGCTATAACAACATTTTTTAGAGTACTTGGCGCAGTATCTGCAATGTTCTTTTTAATACTTACAACATCCATGACTGATCTATTTATAAGCCTAAGAAAAATCCATGTTCCTAAAATACTCGTTGAACTTGGTCTGTTAATTTATCGCTACATCTTTGTTTTTATGGAGATTTCCTCGAAAATGAGCATAGCTCAGAAACTACGTCTTGGACAACGTGGATGGATGGGACGCATTCGTTCAACAGCAATGCTTGCAGCTAACCTCTTTATAAGAACCATGGAACAGGGAGAACGCACGTTTGTTGCTATGAACGCTCGAGGATACGATGGAAACATCCATGTGCTAGAAGACCAACCTAACCCAAGCAAGGTAGTGCTTGTAGGAATTTTGATCATGGACATAATGTTTGCTTTAATTGCATTAAATATCATTCACCTATGGAGCCTTTGAATAATATGTTGTTTAAAATAGAAAACCTTACACATGAATACTCTGACGGAACAATTGCATTAGATGACGTTACACTCACCTTTGATAGAGCCGAACGTATCGCCTTATTAGGTGCTAATGGCTCAGGAAAAACAACTCTACTTAATCACCTAAACGGTATTCTAAAACCTACCTACGGTAGCATACTTTTTGACGACAAACCCCTAAAATATGATGCAAAATCACTACTTGACTTACGTAAAAGAGTCGGCTTTGTTTTCCAAGACCCAAACGACCAACTTTTTGCTTCCACAGTAAAACAGGACGTTGCTTTTGGACCATTAAATCTTGGACTACCACAAGAGCAGGTTAAGACAATTGTTGATGATGTTTTACAAACTGTTGGCATGGCTGATTTTGCTGATAAACCTCCACATTTCCTTAGCGGCGGTCAAAAGAAACGAGTTGCGCTTGCAGGTGTTTTGGCTATGCAGCCTGAAGTCATTATTATGGATGAACCTACCTCCAGTCTTGATCCCATAGCATCCAGTGACATTTTACATCTACTGCTTCATCTAAATAAAGAAAAAGGCATTACATTAGTATTAGCTACACATGATGTAGATATTGTTCCCTTATTTGCAAACAAACTTTACATTTTAAATAAAGGCAAAATTGTCTCTGAAGGTACCCCTAAAGCAAGTTTCTCAAATACTGAGTTAATTCGAAAAGTAAACTTACGCTCTCCCCGTATAGCCCACTTGTTTGAGGTCTTAAAGAAAGAAAATAACCTTCCTATAGCTGACGAACTCCCCTTAACCATAAGTGAGGCTAGAAAAGAAATATTACGACTCATAGACAAAGCTGTTAAAGAGGCAAAAAATACTGCCTCATCCTGATTTCTATTTTACCCTAAGAAGTCTAAGCGAGTTGGCCATGACGATTAGTGCGTTACTTTCATGAATTATGGCTGCCATTAAAGGTGATATAAATCCTTGACTAGACAATGCTATACCGATAATGTTTACTGCTATGGCAAAGATAATGTTTTGTTTAATTATAGACATGGTTGTTTTTCCAATGTTTAGCATCTGAGATAATTTTGATAAATCATCTGATACCAACACTACACCTGCAGTTTCAATAGCTACCTCTGTTCCAGACAAACCCATGGCAATGCCGACATCTGCCTGTGCAAGTGCTGGAGCATCATTGACTCCATCCCCAATCATGGCAACGGTTAATCCTTGCTCTTTAAGCTCTCTAATTTTGCTCATTTTATCGACAGGCATCAATTCAGCTATAGCTTCATCAACGCCACAAATAGCTGCAATGTCATCGGAAACCTTTCTATTGTCACCTGTTAGCATTATAACTTGCTTTATACCCCTTCCCCTGATTTGTGTTAACACATTTTTTACATTTTCACGGGGCTGATCTGCTAAGCTTATTGCGCCAAGTATTGTTTGTTGTTTTGCAACAAAAATAACTGTATATTTATCCTGTTTTATTATGTATTCTTGAGCTTTGAGAGTTATTGGTATAGTGTATTTTTGCATTAGACGTATGTTGCCGGTAATGATGTTTAATCCATCGTCGTTGTTTATACAAACTCCTAAACCGGGGTGATGTTCAAAATTATCTGGATGTGGCACATCTATACCTCTTTTGAAGGCCTCTTCCGTTATGGCTTTTGCAAAGGGGTGTTCTGAGCATTTTTCTGTTTCAGCCGCAAATTGCAAAATCTGATCAGGCGTGTATTGACTAAAACTTTGTATATCCACAATATCTATTTTGCCTTTAGTAATTGTTCCGGTTTTATCTACAACTAGGGTGTCAAGTTTTGATATTTTCTCCAAAGTTTCTCCATTTCGTATGAGTATGCCCTTTTTTGCTGCATTTCCCATACTTGCTACAACGGCTGCGGGGGTGGCGAGAATTAATGCGCATGGGCAGGCGATGACAAATACTGCGGCCATACGCATGATATCTTGGGTTAATGCAAGAACTGCCAGTCCAATTATGAGTATGGCTGGTGTAAAGTATTTTGCGTATTTGTCTGCGGTTCTTTCTATGGGTGCCTTTTTTTCTTCTGCATCTTTTACTATGGATATTATTTTTCCATAGGTGCTTTTTTCTCCAGTAGCTGTTGTAGTTACATATATGGCTCCTTGTTGGACTATAGTTCCGCTGTAAACATTGGTGCCTTCTATTTTCTCTATGGGGACGGACTCGCCTGTTACTGAGGCTTGATTTATGTATGCCCGTCCTTTTTGTATGATGCCGTCTACTGGAATTTTTGCCCCCGGTTTAACTATAACCGTTTCTCCAATTTTGACTTCTTCAACTTTAACTTGGATTTCTTGCCCCTCTCTAAATACGGTGGCTGTTTGAGGTTGTTCTTCTATGAGTTTTTGTATGGCATTTGTGCTTTTTCTTTGAGCGTAGTCTTCAAGTATTTCTCCACCTACTAACATGAGGGCAACTATGGTTGCAGGAAAGTATTCGCCACTAGCTATAGAGGCTATTATGGCTATTGTTGCTAGAAGATCCATGCTAAAGATGCGTTCATGTAGTGTTTTAATTGCGCCATATCCGATGGTTAATAATGCAAGGGTTGCTGAGAAAATCTGAAGGTAAAGTGTTATTGGTAACGGTAGCAGGTTAAAGGTAGCTGTTAGCCAGCCTGTTAAACCTAAAACCGTGAAAATAAGAAGAATTATTTGTTTGGGTGTCATGTTTCTGTTTCCATGGGTTAGATGAGTTTTGATAGGGTTTCTTTGAGTTCTTCAAAGTGTTGTTCTGTTTCGCCTGAGCTGGCGGCTTTTTTTAGACATGATTCTATATGGTCTTCTAGAATTATTTTTGATACTTTGTGTAATGCTGCTCGTATGGCTGCTATCTGTAATAGTATCTCTGGACAGGTTTTATCTGTTTCAACCATGTTTTTGACGCCGTGAACATGCCCTTCAATTCGGGATAGGCGGTCTGATACTTCTTTTCTTCTTTTATGAACATGCATCATTATCCCCTGTAGGGGGAGGGGATACAAACATATAAACTTGTTACCTTCTATTTTTAGAAACAAATTTTATAAAACGAGTTTTCATTGAAGTGCAATGGAAAAACTTTTTCCATAGAAACATGGCTATTTTATATGCAGTGAAAGCCGTCAATAAGCATCTTGATCAATTGGTGTTTGTTAGTTAATGGCTGTTTTTTAACTAACTGTGCTTTAAAATTCAATGTGGGATATTTTTGGGTTGTTTTAAAAAGTTTTTAATTGTTTGTGGGTTTAGTGGGTGGTGGGGGTTAGGGTGAGGGCTGTTTTTAGAGGGCTTTCTGCAGATTGAATAGTTTTACATAAAATATTTAAAGAATGCTCCGTAAACTTTAACACTGCTCGCCCTGCACTAGTTATAGTAAATACTTTACGCGGTTTATCAGCATTCATGTTCCAAAGACTGTTTAGATAACCTTTCTTTTCTAGACTAGTTAGCAGAGGATAGATGGTGCTGGGTCCAAAGTAGGTGCCAAAGGTTTTGCGGGTTTTGGTTATTATTTGGTAGCCGTGCATGGGTTCTTGGTTGATTAGTTGGAGGACTATCATGTCTAGGAGGCTTTTGGTGAGTTTGGTTTGGATTTCTTTTTGGTATTTGTTTGGGTTGGGGTTTGTTTGGTTCATTTTTGTGCTCCATCTGTTTGTTGTTTGTTTATGTTGTTGTGCGGGTTTTTAAGATGTAGTGTGTGTGGTGGGCATATTGTTGTGTGGTGGTGTTCTACGTGTGTGCGGGTTTGATGGGGTTTGGTTGTGTGTTTTTGTTGTTTTTTTGGGTGTTTGGGAAGTGTTCTACAGTGGTACATTAAGTGTAATATTTCTGTGTTGGTAACATGTCAAAAATTATTTTAAAATGCGGCGAGCAAACAACACTGCAATAGTCAACGATAAAAACACAAAAATGACAAAACTTGAACCGTTTTTTTAATTTAAAACAGAGTTATACCCTAAGAGAAACGCCATTTATTTTTTAACACAGTTTCAGTTTGGTGAAACTCGACAACATAACAAGCCCGTTTAGTTTTTCGCCCAACAACTCATAATAGTTGACAAACATAATCATCAGATAAACTATATTGACGTTGAAAGGAAAATATGGCGATATCGCGCGTATACTTATCCACCAGCGTTATAAGTTCAAAGACTTACTCTATATTGCCAAAGAGGAACAGTTGGTATGACCCACACTGATTTGGATGATTCAGATAAACGTTTACTCAAGTTATTACAAGTTAACAGTAGAGTTTCTTTTGCTGAATTAAGCCGTGAACTTGGCATTGCAGAGTCTACAGTACGTTTCAGAGTTAAACGACTATTAAACGAGGGAATTATAGCAAAATTTACCATAATGCTTGATCCAAATAAAGTAGGTCAAAAAGTTACCGGAGCTATTTTATTAAAAATTGACCCAACACATCTTGAAGTAGCATGTAAAAAACTGGTTAATTTTG
>Ga0209737_10002280_pt1 | contig 13441 bp, 9 predicted proteins | sample TergutCu122P3_FD_187284 | JGI IMG/M metagenome (GOLD analysis project Ga0209737, IMG submission 187284) | Cubitermes ugandensis P3 segment gut microbial communities from Kakamega Forest, Kenya - Cu122 P3 (SPAdes) (version 2) | ecosystem: Host-associated > Arthropoda: Insects > Digestive system >... | reverse complement strand
GATCTGCCAAGGACTCCTCAACAAAAGAGTCGTATGATTTTACTCAGCAAAAAATCACCGCCAAAGAAACCATTGCCATAATCGATTTCGGTTGCCCCAACAGCTTGCTGAAAGCAATTGAGCGCCTTGGATATTATGTCAAGGTGCTTCCTTGCACTACTACCGCTAAAGAGGTTCTATCACTTAATCCAAGCGTTGTCTTTTTATCCCCCGGTCCAGGCAACCCGGCAAAACTTGAATACGCCGTCTACAGCCTTCGTGGAATTATCGGCTACAAAACAATCATTGGTATGGGGCTGGGACACCAGCTTGTAGCACAAGCATTTGGAGGAAAGACATTTAAACTTAAGTTTGGGCACCGCAGCAGTAACCAACCGGTAAGAGAAGTCTCCTCAGGCAAAGTGTTTATCACTTCGCAGAATCACGGATACGCTGTAGATCCTGACAACATAGCAAGTGACCTTGAAATAACACAGATTAACTTAAACGACCAAACTATCGAAGGTTTGCGGCACAAAGTGTTGCCGATTGCCTCAGTGCAGTACATTCCGGATACAGTTAACAGTGCGCTTGACGGCGTAAGCGACTTTGAGCGCTTCATGAAAGCCATGACCATTGTTTCAGAAGGCTAATAGATAAAAAGCATCAGTTGGGAGAAAAAGAATTGATTACTAAGCCAAAAAAAGTCCTTATTATCGGGAGCGGACCAATTATTATCGGTCAAGCGGCGGAATTTGATTATGCCGGCACTCAGGCATGCAGAGCCATGAGGGAGGAAGGGATAATCTCTGTTTTAGTCAACTCCAACCCCGCTACTATTATGACGGATGAAGAAATCGCCGACATTGTTTACATCGAACCCTTAACCGTGGAGATGCTCACTCGAATTATCGAGCGAGAAAGACCGGATGGGCTCCTTCCCACTTTCGGCGGACAAACCGGGCTTAATCTTGCCGTTGCCCTGGCTGACGCCGGAGTACTGGAAAAGCACAACGTTCGCGCTCTTGGTACTTCCATCGATACCATTCGTACCGCCGAAGACAGAGAGTTATTTAAAGAGCTTCTTATCAAAATAGGCGAGCCTATCCCCAAATCGGCAACAGCAACCACGCTTGAAGAAGCAAGACAAATTGCCAAAGATATTGGGCTTCCGGTGGTGATTCGCCCTTCTTTCACTCTCGGCGGAACTGGAGGAGGTATGGCACACACTTGGGATGAGCTTGATCTCATCGCCACGCGCGGTTTGATGGCCTCCCCAACACGCCAAATTCTCGTAGAACGTTCTGTCGGCGGATGGAAAGAAATTGAGTACGAGGCCATTCGTGACGCAGCTGATACCTGCATTGTCGTTTGCAACATGGAAAACATTGACCCTGTAGGCATTCACACAGGAGACAGCATTGTAGTCGCTCCCTCACAAACCCTAACCAACAGCGAGTGCCAAATGCTACGAGCGGCTTCCTTCAGAATCATTCGAGCGCTAAAGATTGAAGGCGGATGCAATATCCAGTTCGCCCTTAACCCCTATTCCAACGAGTATGTGGTAATTGAGGTTAATCCAAGGTTGTCGCGCTCCTCGGCGCTTGCCAGCAAAGCCACCGGATATCCCATCGCCAGAGTAGCTTCCAAAATCGCCATCGGCAAGCGTCTTGACGAAATCCCCAACGCTGTCACCGGCAACACACCGGCATCATTTGATCCGTCTATTGACTATGTGGTTGTTAAAATACCTAGATGGCCTTTTGACAAGTTCGCCTCCGGTGATCGCCTACTTGGCACACAAATGAAAGCGACAGGCGAAGTCATGGCAATCGATCGCACTTTTGAAGCAGCTCTTGGAAAAGCGGTGCGCTCACTGGAATTCGGGAAGAAAACACTTCTGTGGGAAGACGCCCAATGGGCCGATGCCGATATTTGCCAATTCCTGGAAGCAACAGACATTCGTTTGTGGGCAATACTAGCCGCACTGAGACGAGGAATAAGCCCACAGGATATTTTCGCCAAAACCAAGATAGACCTTTGGTTCCTAAACAAAATGGGTAACATTGTCAACATGGAGAAACGTCTGCTTTCAGAAGTGCTAAACCCCAGCTTAATGCTTGAGGCAAAACGTATGGGATTCTCTGACAACATGATCAGCACGCTGTCCGACAGACTGCCTGAACAAGTACGCCAGTTGCGACAAGAATGGGGAATAACGCCGGTTTACAAGAAAGTGGACACATGTTCCGCCGAGTTTGATGCCGTAACACCATATTTTTACAGCACTTACGAGCTTGAAAACGAGGCTCTTCCAATTAAGGAAAAGAAAGCGATTGTCGTCGGAAGCGGGCCCATCCGCATTGCCCAAGGCATCGAGTTTGACTATTGCTCAGTACATTCCTCTTGGGTTTTGCAAAAAGCAGGATACAAATCAATTATGGTTAACTCTAATCCTGAAACCGTTTCCACCGATTTTGACACATCAAACAGGTTATATTTCGAGGCACTTGATGCCGAAAGTATGCGTGATATATTGGAAAACGAGTGTGCCCATAATAGTTGTGAAAAACCGCCGTCAATCGTGCAATTTGGGGGGCAGACAGCCATTAATCTTGCGGAACCGTTATCTCACGCCAACATGCCAATCATAGGATCAAGTTCTGATACCATAGATCTAGCTGAAGACAGAGGGCGCTTTGAAGCCTTTCTTTCTAAACTCGGAATACCTCAGGCACCGGGAGCTGCGGTAACAAACATTGAGGATTCTCTTCGCACGGCGGACCGCATCGGCTATCCTGTAGTTGTGCGTCCGTCATATGTCTTAGGCGGAAGAGCCATGGAAATCGTACACGGCGCATCAGAACTAGCTCGTTATATGAAAGCGGCAACCGAACTTGATACCGGACACGGAATATTGATTGACAAGTATCTCTTCGGAAAAGAATGTGAAATAGATGCCGTTGCCGATGGTGAAACCGTATTCATACCAGGCATAATGGAACATATAGAAAGAGCTGGGGTACACTCGGGAGACAGCATGGCAGTGTATCCTTCGCAAAACCTCAGCGAAGAGGAAATAAACACAATTGTTGACTACTCTGTACGCATGGGGTTGGGGTTGGGAATCAAGGGGCTAATGAATGTGCAGTTCGTGGTTGTACACGACACTAGCGGCTCAAAAGTTTATGTATTGGAAGTAAACCCTCGCGCTTCACGTACTATACCAGTTATCTCCAAGATTACAGGCATTCCTATGATCGAACTAGCCACAAACGTAATGCTTGGCAAGAGTCTTAAAGAGCAAGGCTACTCAACCGGTCTGTATCCCTCTAAAAAATTAGTGGCCATCAAGGCTCCGGTGTTTTCCATGTCCAAACTCGCCGGAGTTGACACCTATCTTGGTCCTGAGATGAAATCAACCGGTGAAGTTATGGGTATTGATCATAACTTCAAGGCGGCACTGGGGAAAACCCTTCTTGCCGCCGGATTGTTGATTCCTCCTCAAGGGAAGTTGTTGATTTCCATTGCCGACCGAGACAAGGCTGAATCACTCCCCATCATAAGGCAGTTACAGCAAAACGGGTTCAGTTTCTATGCGACTGAAGGCACAGCGGCTATGATTGAAGCTGACGGTATGCCGGTCACAACAATAACAAAGAAATTGTCGGAAGGGCACCCCAATGTATTAGACGTTATCCGTGACGGGGTTGTTGACGGAGTGATAAACACTCTTTCCGGAAGGCGCGCCCCTCTTCGCGACGGGTTTGAGATTCGTCGCGCTGCCGCAGAAAAACGCATACCTTGCATAACATCTCTCGACACAGCGGCCGCCTTAACGCAAGCGCTTGGCGGCACTTCTCTTGATTACAGTGTTAAGCCGATGCCCGCATACCGTAATGGAGGCGCCTAAAAGAGGAATAATTATGCATACTCAAGAAACAAGTCACCCGGCAAAACGGCTGCTTGCTTTTGTAGAACGAAACAGTCAGATTGCCCAAGGCGTTCATTTACTGCAAGTCAGGGCTACCTCCCCTATTGATGCAACCCCTGGGCAATTCGCTATGCTCAGTTGCGCAGATGCTGTTTTTTTGCGCAGACCACTCAGCATACACCGAATCAGCGCAGACAAAAGGCGAATGTCTTTCCTTTTTGCCGTTCTCGGTAAAGGCACACAATGGCTAGCAAAAACAAAACAGGGTGACAGTATTGATATTCTGTGCCCACTGGGAAATGGGTTCAATCTGTCACCTTCGGCAAAAGAAGTGCTTCTTTTGGCCGGCGGGATTGGGCTAGCTCCACTGGTTTTTCTGGCGGAAAAAGCCTTGGCGGAAGATAAACAAGTGACTCTTGCCTACGGGACTATGTCGTCTCAGAGATATCACACCGACTTGTTTCCAAGAGGAATAGAATTGTTGGAATACACTGATGATGGAAGCTACGGAAAACGCGGGCTTGTCACTGAATGTATCCCATATTATATAGATAAGGCAAGCCAGATTTTTGCCTGCGGACCATTACCAATGTATCGCGCATTAGCCAGGATACCTGAGCTTGCCAACAAAGATGTCCAGGTTTCGCTTGAAACGCGAATGGCGTGCGGGGTAGGCGTGTGTTACGGGTGCACGATTAAGACAACGTTTGGGCAACGGCAAGTGTGCCATCATGGTCCTGTTTTTAGTCTTGATAGTGTTGCATGGGATGAAATGGCCCCGATATAGCTAGTTATCGCATTAACGGATTGGAATTGCCCCAGTTTCAGTAACTCGGACCGGCAAACAAGTGTTTTGTTCTGTTTGCGATGCGCACAAGCGCAAGCATAACCGGCACCTCCACCAACACCCCGACAATGGTAACCAGCGCAACAGGGCTGTGTACACCGAACAAGGCAATGGCAACAGCGACAGACAACTCAAAGAAATTGGAGGCGCCGATAAGCCCTGCCGGCGCAGCAATACTATGGGGAAGTTTTAATGCCTTACTAGATGTATAGGCTATGAGAAACATCAAAAAGGTCTGAATGACTAGCGGCACGGCAATCAAAGCAATGTGTAGCGGATTATCTAAGATTACATTTCCTTGAAAGGAAAAGATGATTACCAGAGTCAGCAAGAGCCCGATGACTGTTGAATTCTTAAAATTTGTGATGAATCGTTTCTCGAAAAATTCTATTCCTTTGCTTTTTATGACTATACCGCGGGTTATTGCCCCACTGACAAGCGGAATCACCACAAACAAAACAACCGACAGTATCAGCGTGTCTAAGGGAATTGATATTCCTCCCACCCCAAGCAACAAGGCTACAATGGGGACGAAAGCAACCAAGATAATCAAGTCATTTGTTGCTACCTGTACTAAGGTATACGCGGCATTGCCCTTTGTTAAGTGGCTCCAGACAAAAACCATAGCGGTGCATGGCGCCGCCCCAAGCAAAACAGCTCCGGCAAGGTAGTCTCTGGCTAAGTCAGGAGTAATAAAGCTAGCGAACAATACATAGAAAAACAGGCTTGCAATGCCAAACATGGTAAATGGTTTTATCAGCCAGTTCACAACCCAAGTGACAACAAGCCCCTTGGGGTTTCTGGCGACATCTCTGATACTGGCAAAATCAACCTTAAGCATCATTGGGTAAATCATCACCCATATCAAAATTGCAATCGGAATGGAAACACAGGCGTACTCGAAGCGCTCTAGAAACTCCGGGATTGATGGTAAGAACCTCCCTATCGCCACTCCCACAACCATACACAGAATGACCCATACTGTTAGGTAGCGCTCAAACACCCCAATCCCGGCATCATGTCTCTTATTCATTTTTCAAATCGTCACTTCCCGTTGTTAATAAGAGAGAAGAACTCGGCCCTCGCCGCAGCATACTTGCGAAATGATCCTCTTAAAGCTGATGTAACTACTGAAGCCCCTGGGGTTTTGGCACCTCGCATAACCATACATAAATGCTCTGCCCGAATAACGACGGCGACGCCATCAGGCTTCAGGCCCTCTTTCACAGCGTCAGCAATCTGCGTCGCCATACGCTCCTGTATCTGTGGGCGTTTTGAGATGCACTCAACTACTCTGGCAAGTTTACTTATTCCGACAACGCGCCCCTCAGCGTTTGGTATATAGCCAATATGAACCACACCAAAAAAAGGCAAAAGATGGTGCTCACACATAGAATAAAAGGGGATATCTTTTAGTAAAACCAATTCATGATGTCCGAGTTCATAGCCGACACGCAGTTCTTCGCACGGATCCTCATTCAGCCCGGAGAACAACTCTCGATACATTTCGGCAACTCGACGCGGGGTGTCTAAAAGACCATCACGCTGGGGGTTTTCGCCGAGGGCTGTGATAATCTGTGAAACAGATTCTTTGATTCGTTCCTCATCAATCATCAGTCTAATCCATCCTCACTATCATCAAACGTCAAAAAGGGTTGCTTGAACCCTATGTCTGAGTAACAATTATCTGACTATGACCAACCTAGGGCTTTTTCGATTTCAGGCAAACTACAAGTAAGTTTTAAAATATTTGGCTTATTGCTGACCGCAGTATCAGGGTCCTTCAAACCGTTCCCGGTGACAATACAAACTATGCGTGCGCCATCAAAGCTATATCCTTTTCGCGACAGCTTCAACAACCCCGCTAGTGGGGCAGCGGACGCCGGTTCTCCAAATACCCCCGCTTTAGATGCCATCATATGGTAAGCAGCTAGAATCTCCTCATCGGTTACCATATCGATTAGTCCTCCTGATTCATCTCGAGCTGCGGACGCTTTTTGCCATGACGCCGGATTGCCGATTCGAATTGCTGTAGCAATTGTTTCCGGTTTTTCCACCGCTTTCCCCAGTACGATGGGTGCTGACCCAGCCGCTTGAAAACCCATCATCTTAGGGGTATGTGTCGCCTTTCCAATTCTATGATACTCGGTAAAACCCTTCCAATAGGCTGTAATATTCCCGGCGTTTCCCACAGGAATAAATAAATAATCAGGCGCGTCACCAAGAGTCTCAATGATTTCAAATGCCCCCGTCTTTTGCCCTTCAATGCGAAATGGGTTAATAGAGTTCACTAAAGTAACAGGATACTTTGAGGTCAACTCTATTACCATATTAAGAGCCTGGTCAAAATTTCCCTGAATAGCAACAATCCTAGCGCCATGAGTAATTGCTTGCGCCAGTTTTCCGAGAGCGATTTTTCCGTCAGGAATAATAATTATCGACTCCATGCCCAAGAAAGCGGCGTAAGCGGAAGCAGATGCTGAAGTGTTTCCCGTTGAGGCACACATCACCGCCTTGCTACCTTCCTCTTTGGCATGAGCAATAGCCATAACCATCCCACGGTCCTTAAACGAACCGGTTGGATTGCACCCTTCTAGCTTAAAATATAGCTCCTTGCAGCCGATTAAGCTCTCAAGTGACGGGGCCCGCACAAGAGGAGTATCGCCTTCCCCAAGAGAAAACAAAGGGGTCATCTCGCTTACAGGCAGTAAATCACGATATTTATAAAGTAACCCTTGTTTAGCCATCTTACCCCTCTACACGCACAAAATTACGCACTTCCCTAACAACACTAAGTTTGTGCAAGTCCTCAACGGCTGCCTGCATAGCGTACTCAGCGGCGGGATGAGTCATGATGACAATCTCAGCGACCTGGTCAGAAATAGTCTCTTTTTGAATCGCTGAAGAAATGGAAATACCATGGTTTCCAAGAGTTGAGGCTACCTGAGCCAATACACCCGCTTGGTCAGCAATAGAAATACGAATGTAATACCTTGTGATAATCTCAGACATCGGCTTGATCGGCTTGCTATCTATTGCTTGCCAAACAGAACGCGTCCTGCCAAAAGCAATATCTCTGGCAGTCTCGATCACATCGGCAACAACAGCACTTGAAGTTGGCAAGGCCCCGGCGCCTTTGCCGGAAAAAGTTACTTGCCCGGTTAAGTCTCCGTCAACCAAAACAGCGTTATAAACACCATTAACCTTAGCCAAAAAACTATCTTTGGAAATAAACACAGGGTGAACGCGCGCCTCTATCGACTCGCCATCATGCTTGGAAATCGCCAAAAGCTTAACGGCATATCCCATTTCATCGGCATAACGAAAATCCTGTAGCGACAAACGAGAAATGCCCTCACAATAAACCTGCTCGGGATGTACCCGACTGCGAAAAGCCAAAGAGGAAAGAATGGAAATCTTATATGCGGCGTCAAAGCCTTCCACATCGTTTCGCGGATTGGATTCGGCGTATCCAAGACGCTGTGCCTGCGCAAGCGCCATTGAAAACTCAGCACCCTCGCTTGCCATTGTGCTCAAAATATAATTGGTGGTCCCATTGATAATGGCGTAAATCCCACAAATATGATTGGCGATTAGGTCTCGCTGAAAAGGTGCTATAAGGGGTATCCCCCCGCCAACAGATGCCTCATAGCGTATACTCACGTTGTTCTGCGAGGCAAGCGTTAACAACTCATCCCAGTGCTTGGCAACAACCTCTTTGTTGGCCGTCACCACATGTTTGCCCGCCAGTATCGCTCTTTTCAAATAGTCAAAAGCAGGGTATTCTCCCCCAATAAGCTCAATAACAACATCAATACCGGCATAGTTAAAGAACTCCTCATCGTTTGTGGTAAACAAACCTGCGCCCAGCAAAACTACCTCAGGACGCCTCATATCGCTCTCAAGAACTTTAATTCTGCGCAAAACTACAGGACAACCGATAGACTGAGAAATGAATTCCGCCCTTTCGGTAAGAACCTTAGCCACTTGACCACCGATCACGCCGATGCCAAGCAACCCAATTCCGATACTGCTACGCGCCAAAGTCACTAGTTACCTTCTATTCGCTTAACAATAAAAGCGCGCCTGTCGTCATCAAGGTAACTCACCAGAATAAAATTGTCTCCGGAACTTTTTTGCTCATCAACCCAATCCTCAATCATTTTAGTGATCAGATCGGAGCGATCATCCGCCGAAATAAATTTGTCGGGAGATATTGACACTACCTTGTACAACCAATAGCCGCCTTCAGTACTTTTACCAGTATCTTTTATGGGGTCACTGACAGCACCTATTTTAGTTTGGTCGTTCAAAACATAGGAAGCATACGCATGGCTATCACCTGGCTTAATCCAACTGAGGTCGTCTTTATCCTCATCTGACCAGCTTTGAGAGTACTTTTCAGCCAATGCCGAAAAACTCTCACCTTTATCAAGCCTAGCCTTAATCTCCTCGGCTTCTTCTAAACTCGACAATAGCATGCCGGAAACACGTACTTTTGATTCTTCCTCATTACGCTCAGTCACTTTCACAAGCCAGTATCCCACCGACTTCTTTATACTGTCATCAAAGTAAAGCCCCCAGGCATCAACAGACTGCTGAAACACAGCATCCCCAAAACCTTTAGAAGAAAGCTTGTGATCAAATAGGTCTTTGGGATAAGGGCCGAACACCCCACTTCCCTCTTTGGTCTTACTCTCAAGCGAAAGGCTAGCGGCTATTTCGCCAAAGTCCTCACCAGCGTTAATACGCGCTCGAACTTCATCAGCATGGCTCTTGCTCTCAAGCAACATGGCCATTACTTCACGATATTCCGCTCTTGCTGGCACCATCGGTCCGAAATAGTCATTGCGTAGCTTAGATACAATCAATTGTGTGTAGGCATAATCACGCACCGCGTCATTGTTCGGAAACCCCGCTTCTTTCATATACTGCTTCAAGTCGTCATCAGTTACAACAATTCCCAAAGCAGAAGCCGCCACCTGAATAATGGTGGCACGCTCTATTGATTTCTCGGTTTCGTCTATCAAATACTCAGCGTACCAACCATATTGATAATCACCACAATACAACCTAAGGAGATCGACAAAATATGCCGTGCTATAACTCTTATTTCCTACCGTCAACGCCGTCTTATTCATCTGTCGGTCGATCGGCAAGTATTGGTTAAAAAACCACCCGGATGACAAAATAAGAATTACCGCGAGTACGATCGAAACGCCACTTATCCCGATAATCCTCTGGCGCAGTACTTCTTTTTGCCACTGGCTACGAGGCTTTTTTGTCGACGTTCGTTTTAATTGAGTATCTTTTTTATCTGCCAATGCATACCTACTTTCTGGCAACTGATTTGTGCCCGATCACGGCACGGCCAGTTTTATATTACCTAATTATATGTTATCAAGTCTCTTCTGTGTCAAGGAAAAAAACAATTTCTTACTCAACACGCCCTAATTTGCTGGATGCCTTCATATAGTTACAAAAACCTCATCAAACCCACATCAGGCGCCCTTCTATTTTTCTTCCGATATTTTGATTATTTCTTAGAAATTCTTCCAAAACATCTTGAAGGGAAGTGGCGACAATTTTTGCTTTGCAATACCTACTCAACTCATCTTGTGTAACACCCAAGTAAGCCGCGCTGTTTCGCACGTGATAGCCCTGGATTCCAATAGTAAAGCGCTCTTCGTCTTCTACTTGGCGACCATTAAAGCAAAGTGAAAGAAGCTGGCGAGCCCCGTCACTATACACTGCTTTTATACGTCCATTTACTTGGTAACATTCACCCTCCCCATTGCGATTCTCTGGTCTCATAATACGAGCAAAGATATTCCTCATCTGAGCCCCTGAAATATTAAAGCGCATCATGGCATCATCATATGGATAAATCGTCAGTAGATCCATAAGTGTGACCACAGGCCCCAACACCTCCCCACGGATCGAACCAGAACCAAGCAACACCACATCACACTCCACAGTATCGGCAAAGGCATCGGCAAAAAGGTTGCCAAGAGCTGTCTCAATCTCACGACGAGGGTGAGTCAGCTCATCAGCCAATTTGCATACAATGGTATTGTATTTTCGGTCAACTTCACCTTTAAAAGATTCAATGTACTCCTCTAGGTGGCCGTCAGGCTCAGCGATGTTATTGTCGATAGGAATCAGTTGCCATTTGTAGTCAACAATACTGTTTGTGTCGTCATCAACCACAATATCAAATCTGCCAATTTGCTTTGTCCCTACACCTGCCTGAGCGATAAGAATATTGTTCACCTTTGCCGGCTCGCTGAGAATACTGTGGGAATGCCCGCCGATAATCATATCAACCCCCCAGGCAGGATTGAGCATTTTGGCAAGCTCTAAATCGCTCTCAAAGCCAATATGAGTGAGAAGGATAGTTAAGTCAATGTCATCATCCTTGTAAGCATCAGTAATAGCTCCAACCTCATGTGATGCCTCCTCAAGAGTAATGATGTTCCCTATCAGCGGATCCCTTTTAATTGAGTCAATTACTTTTTCGGTAATAATGCCGGTAAAAAGGGTATCAATCCCTGCCTTGGAAACGATATGAAATGGCTTCATTAGTCGTCGGTCATACTTCTTGATGTATAGGTTCGCGTTCACGATTGGAAAATTGGCAACTTTTTCTAAAAAGAGCAAGTGCGGCAAGCCATAGTCGAATTCATGATTCCCAAGGGCGACGACATCCGGGGCTAGATAATTCATGATCTCCATAGTTGAGATACCGCGATACTCAGCGTCAATAAGAGATCCTTGTACCATGTCTCCAGCGACGACATACAAAACATTCTCTTCTTCATGGCGAACCTTGTTAATGTACCCAGAGAGAAGAGCTAGCCCACCAATTAGCTGTCCCTTTTCTCCATTTACTTCAGCCAAAAAATCCCCGTGCATATCATTTGAATGCAAAACAGTAAACTTTACAGCACGCATAAACCGTCTCCTTTCAGACAACTATCATTGTTCGCCGCCATATCGCATACTCAGCCAACGATAACACGCAGCATGCATTTCTTCTCCATATTCATTAGTATAGCTTTACATCTGCCCCAAATTCCACTCTCTTTCATTAGATACTGTGTCTGGGCAAATTCGTTGTGAGTGGGCAGAAGAAAACGATAGCGCGCATGTTATGACTGGCGAGTTCGTCGCCATCGCTCCTGCGACTTAGGGCTTGGGGATTGCTCCCTTAGGCTTTAGGCCGTCCAAGAGGCAGCAAACACTAGTCTCATGGCACTGGTCCCATTTGGACTTGTGTCAAATGTTATTCTAGTTAGGTACGGTTCAGAAGCTAAGAACACAAAAGAGATTTCTGCCTTTAATACCATTGCTCCTTCGTGCTTCCCGACCAATGTTACTAAATCTCTTTCTTCCTAATAATCAGTATTGACGCAAGTAAGGAAAGAATCAGTCCTCCAATGGTAATTCCTAAAGCTCCCCAATATGGATGCCATACAACATCCGAATATGGACTAGGTTGAGGAAACCTACTGGGACAAACAATCTCTTGTCCCCAACGGACTATTTCAAAAGGAATGAGTATCCTGAATGGGTCAGTAAAAGAAAACCCATACGACGCAATAAGCAAGACCATGGCGATAGCCCCGGCAACAACGTTATTACGAAATACAGTTGATACCAGAATGGTTACATCTATGGCAAGCGCAGTATATAGCAATACAAAACCCAACATCGCCAAGAGAAGGTCTATGGTGACTGGATCGGGGTCATAGAGTTTGGTAATTCCTAAAGCGTAGAAGTAACAAATTATGAATCCAATAGTAATAGCTAAGGCAAAAATACAATAGGACACTAAGAATTTGGTAAGAATGTAAGCCCCTCTGCCAACCGGTTTAACCAATATGGCGGCGGTTAACCCATCCTTAACTTCTTTGGCAACTGTACTCATAAGCATGAAAGGAATAAGTACTATCGTGCCCATTGATAGCCAATTGGTAAAGTCCAACACGATAATTCTTGAACGCAGAGGATTTGTAAGAGGATTGCCGTAATAAGTACTGTCTGCTAAGAATGGCACTATCAAACCTAAGGCTATGAAAAAAGCAAATATAAGAATAACCTTGTAAGTCTTCCAGCTCTCAACCAACTCTTTTTGCAGTAAAACGAAAAACTTTTGCATCATTTCACTCCTGCTAGTTTAATAAAGATGTCCTCAAGCGTTGGCTGTGTGGTTATGTAGTTAATAATGGTGTAGCCATGTTGGCATATCAGTTTAGGCAAAGCATCACGTGCGGCAATAGGGTCTTTAAGATAAACAACCAACTCAGGCAAACGTTGCTCATTTATTCCGCAAGTGACCTCAGAACACCATTCTTGCGTTTTGATAATACTTAGCAATGGCAGAGGGTCTTCTAGAGTATTTACGGTAATACAATTCTGGGAGAACTTTTGCTTTAATGTATGGATACTTTCAGAAACCAGTAATCGCCCATGGTCAATAACACCAACTTTGTCGCTTATTCTTTCAACATCAGTAAGTATATGAGTTGAGATGAAAACCGTGGCTTTTTTCTTAATGCTTTTGATGATATCCAACACATCAGCTCTTCCCAATGGATCCATAGCTGAGACGGGCTCGTCCAAGAACAATACCTTAGGATTTCCCATCATGGAGGCGGCTAACCCTAACCGCTGTTTCA
>Ga0209737_10002279_pt1 | contig 13442 bp, 13 predicted proteins | sample TergutCu122P3_FD_187284 | JGI IMG/M metagenome (GOLD analysis project Ga0209737, IMG submission 187284) | Cubitermes ugandensis P3 segment gut microbial communities from Kakamega Forest, Kenya - Cu122 P3 (SPAdes) (version 2) | ecosystem: Host-associated > Arthropoda: Insects > Digestive system... | reverse complement strand
TTTATTTCGACTTGCAAGAAAACGGCGCTACGCTTGTAGCCTCCGACTCGCATAAACTGATGTACTACAAACGTACCGATATTGTTCGCGATGCTGCCGCTTCTTTCATATTGCCGAAAAAACCGGCTGCCTTGTTGAAGAGCAGTCTAACCAAGATAAACGATACCGTTACCTTGGCTTTCGACGATAAAAACGCTGTGTTTACCTTCCCCGGCTACAGCTTGACCTGCCGTTTGGTGGAAGGAAATTACCCCGCTTATCGTTCGGTAATTCCTACCAACAATGAGAACAAGGTATTGATTGACCGCGTGGAAATGTTGAACGCTGTGCGCCGTGTTTCCGTATGCGCAAATCAGGCAAGCAATCTTATTAAGTTGAAAGTGTCCAACAATACTATCATCGTATCTGCGCAAGACCTTGACTTTTCTGTGAGCGCGCACGAACAGGTGAACTGCCGTTTCGATGGACATGAAATCGAAATTGGATTCAAATCAACTTTTCTAAGTGAAATTTTGGCTAATCTCCCCTCAACCAATGTCAGCCTCGAATTGTCAGACCCCTCGCGCGCAGGCTTGATTCTGCCCGTAGAAAAGGAAGACGAACACGAGGAAACTTTGGCATTATTGATGCCTATGACGATAGGAGTATAAACTCTATGCAATTGAACCTCAAAAATCCGCTGGTGTTTTTCGATGTAGAAACTACCGGCTTGGATGTTGCTACCGATAGAATTGTTGAAATCTCTTTATTGAAAGTATTGCCGAACGGCGCGGAAGAGCAGAAAACTTTTAGGGTGAATCCTACTATCCCGATTGCTCCGTCGGCTATAGCCATACATGGAATTACCGATGCCGATGTAGCCGATTGTCCCAAGTTTTACGAAATAGCCCAAACCTTAGCCAACTATATGGAAGGCTGCGATATTGCCGGATACAACTCCTTAAAATTTGATGTTCCTATTTTAGCGGAAGAATTTTTGCGCGCCGATGTGAAGTTCGATTTTCGTAAACGTAAACTCATAGATGTGCAGAATATTTTTCACAAAATGGAACAACGCACATTGAGCGCTGCTTACAAGTTTTATTGTAATAAGGATTTGAAAGACGCCCACAACGCTGCCGCCGATACTTATGCTACTTATGAGGTATTGCAATCGCAGCTCGACCGCTATAGCTCTTTAGAAAACGATGTGGCTAAGTTGGCAGATTTTTCCGTAACCATACGTGCTCTTGATTATGCCGGACGTGTAGTGCTGAACGAGCACGACGAGCCAATAATTAATTTCGGCAAATATAAAGGCAAACCGGCTATTGCAGTTTTAGATAAAGATCCGGGTTATTACTCCTGGGTTATGGCGGGCGATTTTACCCTTGATACCAAGCGAGTGTTTACCGAGTTGCGCTTACAAACGAAAACAAAGAATAATACCCTGTTTTGAAACTGATATGCATACATTTCCCTGTTGGGGAAGAGGCTTTCTACCTTCGCCCCGATACGGCATTGTTGCGTAATAACAAACCTTTCTATTATCCCGATTTTACTAAGGAACTTTGTGGCGAATTAGCTTTGGCATTCCGCGTTTGCCGGCTGGGACGCAGTATTAGCGAGCGTTTTGCCGGTCGCTATCTTGATGCTGTAGGGCTTGCCTTGCTGCTGACAGCTGCCGATATTCGCAGGCGTTGCATAACGCAGGCTTTGCCTTGGGACGCTGCTGTAAGCTTTGATTATTCGGCAGCGCTAAGCACCGAATTTATTCCCTTGAATACCTTGTCGGATTGGAACTATGAGTTGAGGGTGGACAATAAAGAGATGCCGCTCTTACCCTTCGATTTCAAGTGTATGACGAAGACTATTATTCCCATCGTTTCACAATTTTTGACCTTGAAAATCGGAGATTATATTTTTATGCCGGTATCGCCGGAATTTTTATTGCAGCGCGGACAATCCGCAGCGGCTTTTTTATCAGGCAGAGAATTTTTACGTGTAGATGTGCGGTAAAATGTCTAAAAAATATTCATTATTCACTATCTTTGTACCATGATAAAGCTGACTTTCTTGGGAACAGGCACCTCACAAGGTGTGCCGGTGATTGCTTGCGATTGCGAGGTGTGCCGCAGTACCGACACGCGCGATAAGCGGTTGCGGACATCAGCCTTGCTGGAAATTGACGGAAAGGTCTTGTTGATTGATGCGGGTCCCGACTTCCGTCAGCAATTACTGCGCGCAGAAGTAAAACAGTTAAACGCAATTCTGCTTACACATGAGCATAAAGACCATACAGCCGGCTTAGACGATGTGCGCGCTTTTAACCATATTACCGGTCGTCCGATAGATATTTATGCTGAGGCGCGAGCGCTTGATGCTTTAAAGAAAGAATACAATTATGTGTTTGCCGAACATACCTACCCGGGCTCGCCAAAAATGGCTTTGCATACTATTGATGAACGCCCCTTTGATGTGGAAGGGATTCGTATAGAACCTGTGCGCGTATGGCATTACCGACTGCCTATTTTTGGTTTTAAAATTGGGCGCTTAGCCTATATTACCGATGCCAAGACAATAGATGCTGCTGAATGTGAAAAACTGAAAAATTTAGATGTGATGGTGCTGAATGCAGTGAGGCACGGAACACATCTTTCCCATTTTAGCTTGGAAGAAGCTTTAACCTTTATTACTGAAATGAAGCCGCGCCGCGCTTACATTACACACCTCTCGCACCGTCTCGAAAAACATGCTGAACTGCAGTCCTGGCTGCCGCAAAATGTATTCTTAGCCTATGATGGATTGGTGGTAGAAAGTGAACATAAGCCTATTGATTAATTGTACTTCGATATTCTGAACACTATGCCCAAGCAAAGGCTGTGCGTAATGTCCCTGTAAGGGTTGTCGCGGAGGGTAGAGCGCTCGAAAGCTAAGCGGTAGCCGACAAAAAAGGTGTTCCACAGTTTTTTCTTAATGGTTATGGGGAATTCCACTTTCAATAAATTGCTAAATCTGTTGAGTTTACCCACAGTTGAGAATAGAAAATAATTACCTGCGGTACCCACAGAGGTAAAAGGATTATTGTTGCCGTAATGGGGATAGAAGACCCCTGCCAGCAAGAGCAACTGAAAATTGTTGGAAAGGGTTGCCTTGCCCCATTTATATTCGGCATATAAGGAACCGCCTAAGGAAAAATCAAGCGGATTAAAGCTATAAGTAGCTTCTGCCATGTCTGAAAACACTTGATAACTGACAGCCCCGCTCAGGTTCCCGCCGGCAAAGAAGGAAAAATTTTCGCTCGACAGCGCTTTTATTTTTTTCATTTGCTGCACCTGTATTTCGGCACCCAAGGTATATACAAAGGAATTGAATAATTTTACATTAATGGCGCTGTTCGAGGCATAAAGCGGAGCGTAATGCAGCATGATTTTTACATCCGATAGCCATTGTTTGGCGCCAAGCGTTTGCCACTCGAAATTCAAACCATAGTCGGGACCACGAAAAGTGTAGGGATATAGCATATTGTTGTAGTTACTCCGTGCAGCAATACTCGCGCTGCTGCTGAACTTGCCGCGGTACTCCTGCCCATACGCGGTTACAAAGGCAATATTTAGCGCCAAAATGAAGAAGAAGAATCTTTTTTTCATAGTAGTTATAAAGTAGTTAAAAGTAGTTATCGGTAGTTAAAAGTAGTTATAGTATAATCTCATAATCTCATAGTCTCACATCTCATAATCTCATATCTCATAGTCTCATATCTCTTTAGTATTGCCGCAGCAAGAAACAAGATGAACCAAGCCAAATAAGCCATAGTATTGCCGTATTTACCGAATAGCGTAAGCCGGCTGTTGAGGGGCGCCTCGGCGCTGATGACCTCGGAAGTATTATGCCCCGACTGCGCCAATACTTCCCCTCTCGGCACAATAATGAACGAGGTGCCGTGCATAGCCGATTTAATTACCGTTTTCCGGAACGAAATTGCCTGCACCTTAGCCATACGGATAAACTGTCGTGCAAAAATCGGCTGAGCTATTGCATGGTCGTTGGACATGGCTGCCAATAATTGCACCTTGTTTTCCCTTACATGTTTTCCAATCAAATTACTAAAATACAACTCGTAACATATCAATGGAAGAACCTGTACCTCTTTAATAGACAAGACTGTGTCGTACTCTTTTTTATACATAAGCGGATTGCCGACAATACTGTCAATCTTGGGGATTTTACCAAATAGTGAGGGATAGGGAATAAACTCGCCAAAGGGAACCAAGCGTACCTTATTTCTAAAACCTTCCCATCCAGTAGCGTCACAAGAAAGTGCCATATTAAAATAGCGTTTATCATTGAAGGGAACTTCGCCCTGCACGTCTTGAGTAGTAGCACTGAACAACACCGTAGCTTGCGGCGCCTGCTGTTTAAATAAGCGTTTTATGGCAGAAAAATAGCTGTTATAAGGAAAGGATGTAGCCGGTAAACGACAAATAGATTCAGGGCATATAGCTAAAAAGATGGTGGTATCTATTGTTGCATACAACTGCGCTAATGCGGTGTTAAAAACATGGTCAACACCACAGGTCGTACAATCTTTTTCCTTCTCTATATTCACTGCTAACAGCTTTTCAGTACGTTCAACTGCAAGCGGTGTGCAATACATGATAAGGGAAACCAGCATTGGGACAAGCGCTATGGCAGCATAGCCCAATTTTACAGGTTTCGATAGCTTGCCATTCAGGCAGTGTAAAAGAGCGCCATTAACCAATAGCACCCAAAGCGTACCACCCAATACGCCCGTATAAGCATACCATTGGATAAATAGGGGCACATTGCCCAAATAATAACCCAAGCTATGGAAGGGATAGGCTAACTCCCATTCAAAACTCAACCATTCAAAGGATAGCCACACTAAGGCAAAAAGAAAATATTTAGCATAGCTCGGAATACGCAGCCGCTTAATCAGACAAAAATACAGAAAAAAGGGCAGAAAGGCAACAATACACGACAGTAAAATAACCAATATGCCTCCCCACCATACCTTAGAAAAAGAATGCATCCAATGCATAATACTGTATTGCCAAAGCGCAATAACAGCAAGGGAATAGAGCAACTGCCGTCCGGTAGTTTTTAGTTGCCCGCTTACCTTAAACAATAGCGCCAAAGCGCCAAAAATCAAAAAGAAAAACTGGTCCCACAAAAATGGCACAATAAAGAGCAGGCTATTCATTACCACTAATGAACCCCACCTGCCCATTATTCTAAAAACAAACATGAATTTAAAGATTGAAGTGTCCGTAGATTATTAAAATATGCTACCTGCAAGGTAGCAACTCCTCGCATTTGAGCATCTGTTGCTGTCCTCGCTTCGCCAAAATAGGGGTCATAATACGCTAAACCATTTCCTGTATTATGGAACAATATCCAATGCAACGCCCAGTTTTCAACTACAAGAAACAAAACAATGGCATATTGTCCGGAGTTTAAAACAGGAATGCCGGCAGTGAAAATCCTTTCGGAATGTTTTGCCATTAAGAAAGCATCGTTTGTCTCAATAGCATTTTTTATATCAACTAATGCAGGGGTATTACTGTCGTAGTATAATCTCGCTGTGTTTTTTCCTAAGGTTTCCACTGAAAAATCTAACATTTTTATAGGATTATTAGACATTGATAAATTTACCCCTATACCCATTACCGATACGTTGGAATAGGCAGAACCAAACACTACCTGATTGTAAATTGTCTGTACTTCGGAACGGTCTTCCGCTTCATTTTCGGAATAAGTTTTACCCGCCTTTAACCATTTGTAAAAGGCAAGGCAGTATGCCCCGCACATTTGGTCGTTCGGGTTTGAAGCTTGTGTTACAAATCTTCTTTTCTCCGGTTCATCAGGATTATCTTTGCTGCAAGAGGTAAACATTACTGTAAATACCACTGCAAAAACTATAATTGCAAAATTTCTAACCGTGTTTTTTACATTAAATACTGATTGTAATCTTTTCATTTTTACTTTGTTATTTTTATCACATCATCACATTATCACATTATCACATTATCACATTATCACATTATCACATTATCACATTATCACATTATCACATCATCACATTATCTCATCGGCTCATCAAATACTGATAAGCAGACTCCATCAATTTATACACTCCCGTCTGTATTACTATTTCCACATCTTCAGCTGTAGTAGGAATATAGTCGTGCGGTGTTACTCCCGGTTCAAGGGAGTTATATTGCAGGTCATACACCGGCGCTCTCGAATAATACATTGTCCACCCGTTAGGCATAATAAGCGAAAACCGGACTGAGCCGCCCCCGCCGGTGGGCATACCCATGAGCCTGACATTGGGCAGGGATTTCATAACAGCAGCAAAATGAGTAGCTGCACTATAGCTGTAACTTCCTGTCAATAATACTATGGGAATATTATCGCTAATGATTCCGCGACCGGTGCCTCTGATAGGAAAATAATCGGAAAAATCATTATGTCCATGCCCTGTTTTATTGCGCTGGTACAATACTGTCCGCTCTCCTGTGCCAAAACAAGATGCGAATTCACCTACGGCATTTACATTACCGCCTCCGTTGCTGCGAATATCTATAATAATACCTTTCGAAAAAGAGTAATTTTGAATAATATTCCGAAATCTGTCAATATCAAAACAAGAGCAAAAGGTATAATGGAAACCAATGTAAATAATGTCATTTTTGAGCTGAACAATAGAATAACTGTTGCCCCACCACTCCTCTTGCGTGGGTTCATATTGTCTTAAGTCGTTAAATAATACCTCAGATGTATCCCGATAATCATAAGAAATAGACCTATCCGGTGTATGGATTAACACATGCCCATCTTTTAAGAGGTTAATAACTTCCTGAAATATTTGTACTAACTCTTCTTCATTGGCAACAGCAGCAAGGGGTTTATAGGTGTTATACACCGCATTCCAATCCACCCCCTTTTCTTCAAAATACACGTATTTCCTGTCCATTTCACGCCAGAAGAATTCAAATGGGTCGGTACAATGTTCTTCCTCAAATGAGCAGGAAAAACTCAGCCATATAACGAAAAGCAATAATAAATATTTTTTCATGGTACAAATTTACAAAAAATTAGCACACAGATAACACAGATAATACAGATATACACAGATTTTTATTTTTGCAAAATCAATATTATGTTTAGTTTGTCTGTGAAAATCAGTCTAATCTATGCCATCTGCGTGCTTCTAATAATTATTTAAAAGCAATCACTTCTTTTAGAATAATGGTACGCAAAGAGGCGTTGGATTCGGCGTAGAATTTATAAATCAAATCATCCGTTATTTCCGTCACCTCAATATTTCCCCTAAGGATAGAGACCCGTGCAATGGCTAAATGAGGAATACCCTCAAACATTTCCGGCTTAATAATGGTTTCTCCACTATCTTCCACTATGTCTATCCGTCCTATCTTGGCATTGTGCGCTGGACCATCTATCATACTGCCGTCCCATTCCACTATAACCACCATACCGTTATCGTTTCGCAGGTCCTTATCCCATTGTAAGCGATAATTGTTAAAATAACAAACAGGGTACAAGGTTTGGTGCGCTCTTGGGTAGGCTATTTCCGCCATTTTTGGCACATACATGATAATGCTGGTGTCAATTTCAAAGGACACCCCGTTCACTATCTTCGTATCCTTAATGGTAAAGGTAACATCCTGCCCATAGAAATCATCGGTGAGTGTTGGGTCGCCTCCGCTGCGTGTTTGTATGGCGCTGAATTCGTTCAACTGCTCAGGCGTTTTGCCGTTAATCATAATAATCCTGTTTTCAGCCCCGCTTCTTGTGCTTATCGTTTTTCCCAAACCTACATCAATAGCGCGGGCGCCAAAATCACGAGTTTGCATGGGGTCGGACCTTGTAGAACTATAGGATACCACAGCGTCAATATTCGAATCAAAATATTTAGCATATTTACTGTATTGGGTATAAATAATTTCCCCTATAAACTGTCCGATAGTTTCGGGAGTCTGTATATCTTCCGCAGGTTTATTAAGTTCCTCCTTTGTATTACATGCTGTGATACAAAGGGCTATTATTAAAAAATAACTAATCTTTTTCATAATTTTTTGATTTTAATTTTTATTGTACCATACCATGGTCATAAGCATGTTGCAAATACAGCATCGCATTGTCACTAAGACCGCCACCGATGCCGCCACCGCCAATACCTCCGCTACCAGAACCGCCTCCGCCGGAACTGATGGAGTAAGGTGTAAATTTAGGGTTCCCCATATTAAAATTCGTTATATTATTGGGGGTTGTCGTAAATTTTTCCCATACAAAAAATCCGAACACACCGTTATAACTCATCTGTGGACTCTGTACTTTTACAGTAACCTTCCAAGAGGTGGCATCTGGTGTTTTTACATTACTGACACTATCTCCTGCTATATCCCACCTATTAGCAGAGTTTGAGGTATATACTTGGGAAGCACTATATATACAAGTTTCACTCAGAGATTCAGTAGTAATTGAAATAGTATAGTGCCACGCCAAGACCTGTGTCATACCCCCAAGAGTTGGGAGATTATGGGCAGAGACGGTCGAACCTATCTGAAACCCATGAAAAGTCAAAGTCTTTAGCACTTGGTTACATGTTGGTGTATTATCTTCAGGCTTCTTGCCACCACCGGTATCTGGATAAGCGGATACAAATAAGAAAATAAAAGCAATACTGAGAATAATTTTTTTCATAATCTATTTATTATTAAAAAAACACGCCTACTTACTCGCAGCTTTTCGGCAATAGGGAGCTGTTTTTTTTACACAACTTCGGGGTATAAACAGTACCCGTGCAGATGCGCCAAACCTGTCCACTGTTTTAGGGGAGATTTTGGTGGTTCGTTATGTTTTTGTACCTTTGCAGGAGCCTTTTCATTATTAAAAGTTAAACATAATAATCCGTGTTTGCGGCACAGAGACAGGTTTTTCTTTCGTGGAAAGGCTTTTTGCATTTCCGTTAGCAGGGCGGCTACCCCTGCACAAAAACCTGTGATATATTGATATGTGTTACTAATCTATTTTGTCATTAATCTACATTATATTATAAAATAAAAAACCGCAGACTTTTCCTTTAATTTGCTTTCGAGGTCTTAGACTACCACACACAACAAATTTTTTTTAAACAAAGCCCACGATTGCTCGTGAGCGCAGAGCTTTGTTTGTGTTGTGTGTTTGTGTTTTAAAAATGTCTAAGTTTCGAAAACAGCATTAAAGATACGCTTACGTTATACGCTATGTTAAATTTCAGGTCATATAAATTATAGTATTACATGTTTTTTTACTTATTCCGCAGCAAAGGTAAGAAATATTTCTTAATTTTTAACGCTTAATACGAATTAGCAGTTAAAATTTCACCGGCTCCACAGTATATCCCGCTTCTTTCAACAGGTTCAATAAACCCTCTTCACCTGCTAAATGCAGTGCGCCAACAGCAAGTAGTTTATCTATATTCCTCATGGTAAATATTAATTTATCAATGTTGATATATTGTACTGTAGCGCCTTTAGCCGCATATACAAAATAGAGGCTGCAATAATGAATAACTAATAAAGCAGCAACAATTATCGCGATATTGAGTATTACAAGTTTAAATGGCTTCGACATTAGTGTAAATTATTTAGGGCATCTTACCGATAAACCAAAGGGTACTTTTAATGATTTGTGTTCTGAAAATTCCACTGCGTGCCAGTAAATATGCTCCGGATGAGATATATATGTTTGTATGCGACGTACAAAAAACCAGGGGTATGGTAAGTTTCTGATATTTACTATAGGTGTATCATAGGGATTGATTTCTTCCAAAATTTCCAGCCCTACAAATACTCCTTCAGCAGGGAATACTATGCGCTCGCTGCTCACATTAATACTTAATAAACCTTGTCCATCAACGGTTACAGGCTCGCTTCGTTGTAACAGAGGTTTACCCGGTTTACCGTCGCTACTAACGGCATACAACTGCATACGGACTACGTAATGAATAGCAGATTGGTGATGGTAGCGCCATAGCAAGCTTTCTATGTAACAGCCTGCCCGTTTTTCATCTTTGATGATTGTAGCAATAGTACGTGGACTAAAACTTGCCCCCAAGTTTCTTGCGAATTTATTTTTGCTGTATTTTTTCACATCGCCAAGCCGTATAATTTCACCTAAGGGGCGTATGGTTATTTCGGACAGGTTATAGGTCTTCGGTATTAGGAATAAGGTGTCGTGCAAGGCAGCAATGCTTGTGTACACATTGTGGTAGCCAAGCATGTGGGCACAAAGGCTGTCCGTTGCTTGATAGCTATTTTCCAATGCAAGTACCCCGTCTTTGTCGGCATACAATCCTTTATCTAACCGGAAAAATGTAATATAAGCATAAGGCAACGGCTCCTTTGTGTCAATATCCGCTATAATAATTTGTTGTGCCGTTAGGAGAGCTGTTTTTAACAACAGGCAAGCAAGAATAATAAATTTAGCTGTCATAATTTTTTATGTTTTTTCGGGATTGGTAAATAAGTAGAGATAAGCAGATTACAACATTCTTATTGTCAACGGATTAAAATATTTATTTCTATATAAATTTACCAATGCCAAAATTTATAATCAATGCAAATTTAACTATATTTTTAATGAACAATACTTATTGTCTAAAATATTTTTTATAACTTGCCGCTGTTTTACAGTTAGCTTGCTTGAATAGTTTTATGAAATATCTACACATTCTACTACTTCTGCTGCTTCCTTTTGCAGCGCACAGTCAAGCGCCGACTCCTTCGGAGCAGGTCTTGCAGGAAATTTTTAATAATATGGTGTATGTTGAGGGTGGCGACTTTATAATGGGTTGCACTCCGGAACAGCATATTTGTTATGAAGATGAATATCCGAAACATCAAATATGCCTTGATGATTTTAAGATAAGTAAATATCCGGTAACACAAAGGCAGTGGGAGGAAGTGATGGGTACAACAGTGCAGCAGCAACGTAATTTGGTTAACCCAAGACTGCCTTTATGGGGCGAGTGCGATGATTGTCCTATGTATTATGTAAGCTGGTTTGAAGCACAACAATTTATTATGAAATTAAATCAGTTGACGGGAAAAAACTACCGCTTGCCAACAGAGGCGGAATGGGAGTACGCAGCGCGTGGAGGGAAAATGAGCAAGGGTTATCAATATGCAGGCAGCGATAGAGTGGAGATGGCGGCATGGATGGAAAATAACAGCAACGGGGCGCGTCCGGTAGGTCAAAAGTTGCCCAATGAATTGGGTTTATACGATATGAGCGGTAATGTGTGGGAGTGGTGTTACGATAGGTTTGGAAATTACAACGAATATCCGCAAACTAATCCTACAGGTTCTTCGTCAGGTAATCTTCGTGTGCTTCGGGGCGGATGTTGGGCTAATAATGCAAATTATTGCCGCCTGTCTATCCGCGGCAACGATAATCCCGATACCCGCGACTATTGCTACGGATTCCGCTTAGTACTGCCTTAATGTGATAATGTGATAATGAGCTAATGTGATAAGCATATATCTCATAGTCTCATATCTCATAATCTCACATCTCATAATCTCACATCTCACATCTCTTGATGCTCCTTGCGCAACAGGTCATTGATGGTTTTTACAGGATTGAAAGTAATTAGCGGCACTTCTACAAATACGGTGTTCCAGTTGCTCATAGCGCCATTCCACAAGCCCGGAAGTTCAAGGGCTTTGAGCAGTCGCCCGTCCTTACTCTTCTGCGAAATGAAGCCGGTGGCGAGGTCGCGGAAATCGGGCAATAAATAACGACCACCATGATAATCGCGGAATGAACATACCAAATCTACCGGATTGAAGTGGGTGGCTGCCTTAAAATGGCGTTGTGCTTCGGGGTCTTGCAGGTCTATCTGCACGCTTTCGGCAATCTGAAGCGAGAGTGAACCATCGGCATTGCGTGCTATAAACGGACCTCCGCCCGGCTCGCCCTCGTTCTTCACCATGCCGCATACACGTATGGGACGGTTGAGCTTGGCATACAAGGTGCGGGCATACTCCTCGCCTTTAACCTCAGGCAGTGTAATACAAAATTCTTTTTCGAGAAATTGAGCGATTTCTTTTAACTTAATATCACTGCAACCCTTTTCCAATTCCCGGATATATTTGGCAATTTGTTCGCGCAGTTGCAGCAAATAGCCCGCCAGCACTTTCTTCCAATGTATGGTATCGGCGCGTAGTTTGTCGGGCGTGATATTGTCAATATTCTTGATAAAAACGATGTCTTCCTGCATCTCGTTGAGGTTCTCAAGCAGAGCGCCGTGCCCTCCCGGACGAAAAAGCAAGGAGCCGTCAGCGTTGCGGAAAGGCTCGTTCTGTAAATCAACCGCAATGGTGTCGGTCGCTTTTTTTTGCTCCGAGAATGAAACTTCATATTTCACACCGTAAGCTTGCTCGTAGCGCTGCTGTACTTCATCAAGCAGCGCTTCAAAGCCTTTGCGGTGCTCAGGCGATACGGTGAAGTGCAGGCGCGCAACGCCGGCGCTGTCTTTGGCATATAGCGCCGCTTCTACAAGATGTTCCTCAAAGGCAGTGCGTGCGCCGTCAGGATAAGCGTGAAATTTTAATAATCCCTTTGGCAAGTTGCCGTAATTCAGTCCATCAACATCCAACAAGGCTTTTACCCATTCGGAGTCATCTTCGGCAGCGTCTTTGGTTATTATTTTTCTTAAATCTTCATAAAAAGCGAAGTCTTTTAACCCTGCGAAAAATTCGTCAACATCGCTTCCTTTCTTGCCTGTTTCGAGATATTCGAAAAGCGCTTTAAACATACGCGTAGCGGCTCCTGAGGCAGGTACAAATTTCAACCTGCTGCCGCCCCATTGGTCGAAACGTTGCAGTAAAAGCGCCTGCTCCTCTTTGCTGAATTGAATAATTCCATTACCCGGAGTGGCAGGGGCAGTAATGGGCAAAAAAGGAAAGCCTTGCCGGAACCGGTTAAGCTGCTGCTCTACCTGTTCAACAGTGATGCCCAATTCTTGTAATTGCCGGTGGTCGAAAAGCGTTAACATAGCTGTAAAATTTTAAACCCTGATACACAAATAACTCAATAGAAAAAAATGCAATATACATAAAATTTCAGACAAATTTACTAACTTGCAGCAAATTTACTTATTTATTAAACGCATTTTATTGATGGAATCCATTTTAGCTTCTTTAAGCCCCACTCAGCGCGAAGCTGTTGTCAATTACCGGGGACCATCCTTAATCATAGCCGGCGCCGGTTCGGGAAAAACCCGCGTACTCACTTACCGCGTTGCATACCTTTTGCAGCAAGGCGTATCGCCGTACAATGTTTTGGCGCTGACCTTTACCAACAAGGCAGCCAATGAGATGAAAGAACGTATCGGTCAGTTGGTTGGTAAAGAAAAGGCGCAACGCTTG
>Ga0209737_10002278_pt1 | contig 13443 bp, 9 predicted proteins | sample TergutCu122P3_FD_187284 | JGI IMG/M metagenome (GOLD analysis project Ga0209737, IMG submission 187284) | Cubitermes ugandensis P3 segment gut microbial communities from Kakamega Forest, Kenya - Cu122 P3 (SPAdes) (version 2) | ecosystem: Host-associated > Arthropoda: Insects > Digestive system >... | reverse complement strand
ATGACTTTTCCTTCTTGTTGATAACGCCGGCGGTCAAATGAAAGCGCGGGCGATCCTATTGTAAAAATGCCGGAGACATTTGTCTCCTGTTTTGTCGAAAGAGGCGAGGTTTTTTTTGCAGGGTATCGCCCTCAGGCGGCCTCGCCGAGGGCGCGCTCGACCACTTCCAGCACGTCGCGCGACAGGCCGGCGTGGTCGCGGATGCGCTCCAGCGCGGCGCGGGCGTGGGCTTGGCGACCGGCGTCGAATTTACGCCAGCGGTCGAAGCAGCGAGCCAGACGGGAGGCAACCTGGGGGTTGCGGTCGTGCAATTCGATAATGCGATCGGCCAGGAAGGCGTAGCCGCCGCCATCGGCGGCGTTGAAGCGCGCGAGATTTGCGCCAAAATTGCGGATCAGCGCATAGATTTTGTTCGGATTGCCGGGATCGAAGGCCGGGTGGGCCGTCAGCGCCTTGACCGTGGCCAGCGTGTCCGGCCGGCGGCTGCTCGCTTGCGCGGCCAGCCATTTGTCCATGACCAGCGCCTCGTCCCGCCACCGGGCGTGGAATTCGGCCAGCGCCGCGCCGCGTTCCGGGCAGTCGGCGGCATTGATATTGGCCAGGGCGGCCAGCGCGGCGAACTGGTCGGTCATGTTGCCGGCCTCACGGAATTGCCGCAGCGCCAACTGGCGGATGGCCGGCGTATCAAGTTCGAGCAGGTAGGAGAGGCTGAGATTGCGCAGCGCCCGGCGGCCAGCCTGTCCGCCCTCCGGGGCGTAAGCGTCGCCGTTCGCCAGTTCGGCGTAAAGACTGGAAAACTCGCCTTCGAGGCGCTCGGCCAGATGGCGGCGCAGACCGTTGCGGGCGACATGCAGGGCATCGGGATCGAGCGGATCGAGCATTTCGGCCAGCGTCGTTTCACCGGGCAGGGTCAGCGCCTCGGCGACAAAGGCGGGGCCGCGCGCTTGCTGCATCTGCAACAGGCGGCGGGCGGCGCGGGTGAAACTCTCCGGCCAGACCGGCTCGCGCCCGGCGGCGATGGCGGCGCAGGCCTCGAGAATCAGGCTCGCCGCCAGCCGCTGCCCGGCTTCCCAGGCGCTGAAGGGGTCTGTTTCGTGCGCCAGCAGCAAGCTCAGCTGTTCCGGCGTATAGGCGAAATCGAGAATGACCGGCGCCGAGAAATCGCGCAGTAATGAGGGCGTCGGCTCGGCAGAGATGCCTTCAAAAACAAAGGATTGCATCGTGTCACGCAGGGTCAGCAGGCGCTCGCTGCCCGGCAAGAGGCTGCCATCGGCGTCAAAGAGCGCGACGCGGATCGGGATCAGATAGGGCGCATCGTCGCTGGCGCGGGGATTGGATTGCGTACAACTCAGCGTATAGGCGCGTCGCCCGGCATCCCAGACGCCGACGGCTTCGACGCGCGGCGTTCCCGGCTCGCGGTACCAGCGCATGAATTGGCTGAAATCGAAGCCGCTGCTTTGGGGTGCATGCGCGGCCATCGCGGCGACGAAATCCTCGCAGGTCACCGCCTGCCCATCGTGGCGGCGGAAATACTCGTCCATGCCGGCGCGAAAAGCCTCGCGGCCAATCAGCGTCTGGATCATGCGAATGAGTTCGGCCCCTTTCTCATAGACGGTCGCGGTATAGAAATTATTGATTTCGATGTACGAAGACGGGCGCACCGGATGCGCCATCGGCCCCGCATCCTCGGGAAACTGCGCGGCGCGAAGACCACGCACCTCGCGGATGCGGGCAATCTGGCGATCATGCAGGTCAGCGCCGAACTCCTGGTCGCGGAACACGGTCAGCCCCTCCTTCAAGGACAACTGGAACCAGTCGCGGCAAGTCACGCGATTGCCGGTCCAGTTATGGAAATACTCATGGGCGACGACCCGGTCGATATTCTCGAAATCAGCGTCAGTGGCGACATCGGACCGGGCCAGCACGTACTTGGTGTTGAAGATGTTGAGGCCCTTGTTCTCCATCGCCCCCATATTGAAATCGCCGACCGCGACGATCATGTAATGGTCGAGATCGCATTCCAGGCCGAAGCGCGCCTCGTCCCAGCGCATCGACTTTTTCAGCGCCGCCATCGCGTGCGCGCACTGGTCGAGCTTGCCCGGCTCGACATAGATGGCAAGCGCGACCTCACGGCCCGACGCCGTGCGGAAGGTATCGCGCAGCACATCGAGCCTGCCCGCGACGATGGCGAACAGATAGGCGGGCTTGCGAAAAGGGTCTTGCCATGTCGCCCAGTGCCGTCCATCCGCCTGGCCGCTGGCGACCGGGTTGCCGTTGGCCAGCAGGATGGGAAAAGCGGCCCGATCAGCATGCAGCGTTACCGTGTAGGCGGACATCACATCCGGCCGGTCGAGAAACCAGGTGATGCGCCGAAATCCCTGGGCCTCGCATTGCGTGAAATACCCGTCCCGCGAGCGGTAAAGGCCGGACAGCCGGGTATTCCGATCAGGATGGATACGCACCACGGTCTGCAAGCAAAATTGGTCGGGCGTATTGGCGAGAGTCAGCGTACTCGGCGTCAATTCATAATCCGCAGGCTGGCCGTTCAAGCGAACCGCCAGCGTCTCCAGCGCCTCGCCATCGAGCGCCAGCGGCTGCGCGCCCCCCCCCGGATTACGCCGCACCGCCAGCGTGGCGGTCACCACGGTGGCCTCGCCCCCAATATCGAAATCGAGATCAACCGTGTCGATCAGCCAGGCGGGCGGGGTGTAGTCCTTGAGGTAAATGGTCGGCGGGGTGTCGGGTTTCATGCTTATTCAGACAAAGGTTGCGAAAGCGCACGATGATACCGCCGCTTCAAAAATGCTCAGGCCCGATCGAGACTTTGGAAACCTTCCGGCAGAGTTTCGGCGGCGTGGAGCACATAGGCGCCCCCATCAGGCAATGTCTACTAATCTCTAAATAAATTATTCACCCGGCAATTACGGATCGAGATGATTTCATTGCCATTTCCTGTAGGGGCACGGCATGCCGTGCCCCTACAGTGCAACCCTTAATCGCCGGTTCTATAGTAGACATTGCCACCCTCATGCCCCTCGAAACAACATAGGATTTGCATGGAAAACCCATCAGCGCACCGCCACCGTCCCGCCCTTCCAGGCCGGGTCTTGCCAGCGGTAGAAGGCGCTCAGGCTGCCGGGCTGGTCGGCGCGGCGCTCCACGGCCAGGGTGCTGCGGTTCCAGAGCTCGAAGCTCGTTTTGCTTTGCCCGTTTGACACGATTTCGCGGGCGACGAGCATTTGTTTGTTGCCAGGAACCCAGCCGGCGAATTCGAGGTAGCCGAGTTCCGGGTTGTCGGTCGATGGCGGCACGATGTCGAGTTGCCAGACATCCTGTTCCTTGCGAAACACCCATAACTCGCGCCAGGTATCCAGCGGCTGCACGGCCAGCGTCATGGAATTGCCATCCGGGCTGACGGTAAGAGAGGCTGTCCAGACATGGCCGAAGGTGCAGTGCGCGGATGCTTCCGGCGCGTTCCTGCCGCCGCTCTTGCCATCGTTCGCCGGGACGACTTGTACGCAGGTTTGTCCGGGCTTTTCGCCGGCCGCGACCTGAATGCCGGGCTGCCCTTTGAGGGGCAGGACAAATGTTTGCGGCTGGCTGGCCCAGCGCGATGCGCCGACGCGGATGGCGGCGACATGCCAGGCAAGACGGTCGCCCACGCTCAGCGCATTCTTGTCGATCCCGGCCAGCAGGGTTTCGGCATTTTGCCCGGCTTCAAGCACGGCGACTGACTCGCTGCCCGGTGTCATGGCCTGACGGTGAGCGATGCTTGCCCATACGCCGGCGGCGCGGATTTTGAGGCGGTTTTTCAGGTGTTCCGGCAAATCGCCGCGACGCGCGCCGTCTTCCATAGCTCGGCCCAGCGTTTCCGCCCGCTGGAGGTCGCTTGCGAGCCGCTCGGAAGGCAGAAGGGTCGTTTTGACACAGTCGTGCCGGGTCAACGAGAGCGCCGCGTTGGCTTTCTGCACGGAACTGGCCGGCATGGCCAGCACCTGCCGCCAGGCATCGCCGTCATAGCAAAGCGTTATTTTGTCGTTGCGCTCGACGCTGTAGAACGCAAGGCCATAACTGGCGACGGTTTCCATATGCGCGGACACCAACTGGGCCGTTTTTTCGGGATTGGCGCGGGAGGCGCGCCCTGCCAAACGCTCAGCCATGACGCCGAGCGCCGCGAACACATCGGCGCTGATCATCTCGGCGGGCGCGGCTTTCAGGAAGGCCGCGCCATAAGCGATCCCCAAGGCTTCACTGCCCGGCTGGTTCTTCAGAAACTCGGCCACGGCCAAGAGCTTGGGCGCTTCCTGAGCGGTGAGCGGATGCCGGGCGGCCTGCGTGGCAAGGACGTAACCAGCGCGCTCGCGCCGGTGGTCGTAGACCTGGAGGTAATCGCCCTTGAGGCCGCGCACTTCCAGCGTATCGCCCTGCGTCAGCACGGCATGGCGGGGCGCATTTTCTTCCGGCGCGCCGCGCAGGGGGATTTGGTCCTGGGTGACGATGGCGAGACTGAGCAAGAGTTCGAGCATGGGGAAACCTCTTGAAAATGGATGGAGGTAGTGGAGGTGTTTAAGGGCGCACGGTCAGCTTCGCGGAAAATGGGGCCGGCCGTGCTTCATTTCAGTTGTCTTCGCCCGGCATGCGCCCGATCAGGTTTTCGCCGATGAAGCGGCCGTTGGTACCGGGGGGCGCAACGATGACTTGTACCTTGTCGGCGAGTTTTTCGGCCAGCGTTTTCTGGATCAGCAGCGGGTTTTTGGTGATGATCGCGCCTTCGCGCGCCATTTGTTCGCTGTTGACCTTGCCGACCTGATCGAGCCGATAGACCTCGGCATCGGCGAGCTTCCTGCGCGAATCGGCTTCGGCGGCGGCTTCGATGACGCGCGCCTCGGCATTGGCCTGGGCGGTCTTGACCCGCGCCTGCTTGTCCGCTTCCGCTTCCAGTTCGCGCTGTTTGATCTGCTTTTCCTTGAAGGGCAGGATGTGTTTCATGGCTTCGGCCTGCGCCTGGGCGGCGATGATCTGCTCCTGCGCCGCCGCTTCGGCGACTTTTTCACGGCGCACCTTGTCGGCCTCGGCCCGAAGTTCGCTTTCCTTGACTTCCTTTTCCTTGAGTTCGAGCGTGTATTTCATCTGTTCGCTCGCCAGTTCCGCCGCCAGCATTTTTTCCATGCCTCTCAAGTAATCGGGCGGCAGGTTGATTTTGCCCACGGTGAAGGATTTGAGCTTGACGCCATCTTCGGCTAGCCGCGCCTGCAATTCCTTGGCGATCTCGTCCTGAATCTCTTGCCGGCGGGACGAGAAGATTTCGCGCACCGTGTAGCGCGAGAAGTTTTTATGCAGTATGCCCGCGATGACGGGCAACACGATTTCGTTGTCCATATCGCTTGGCAGGTTGCGCGCGATGCTCAAGAGTTTGTCCGCATCGAGCGCGTAGCGGACGGTCATCTCGGCGCTCAGGGTCAAGCCCTCGATGGACTGGAAGGAAAAGCCGCCCGCGCCTTCGCTTTCCGGCTGGTAGACCCGGTCGCGCAAGGAAAGCAGGCGAAATTCGTGAATCATGGGAATGACCCATACCTGACCTTCGTCGAAGCGGTTGAACGCGCCGGTCCATTGATTGATGCGCAGCCCCGCCTCGCCGCTTGCCACCGGCCGGAAGGGAGGATGCGTGGCGATGCCGTAGATGGCGGCGCTCAAGAGGCCCATCAGGGCGAGGCGACGCCACGGGATATTGTGCAAACCGCTGTGGAGGCATTGCGCGGCTTTTTCCATCGGCTGACGAAAGCGCGGCGCTTTGCCGGGTTCGGAAGCCTGGGCGGTGTGATCGAGTTCCATGATGATTCCTTTTTTGGAGAGTGGAGGTCGGCGCGGGATGCGCTTTTTGCGTCATCCATGGCCTGCATCATCAAACGGGCGGCATGGAAGCTTCAATGCCGTTGCCGTCTCCCTTTATTCATGAAAGGAAGGGTTTTTTCCGGGGCGTGAAGAAACATTCACACGCTCGTTTTTCCTCTGGCCCTGCTCTACGATACGAACCCTCACACAGACGAAAGCGCGCGATGTACAAAGTAGCGATCATCGAGGACGACGAACCCACCAGCGGGCAGATACGCACCTGGGCGCTTTCCGCCGCGCCGGATATCGAGGCGACGCAATGGTTTACGCGCGACGAGGCCGAGGCGGCCATTGCGCGCGAGGATTACGATCTCGTGATCCTGGATATCGAACTCGGGCGCGACCGCCATGCCGGGGTCGCCATCATCAACGCCATCAACAAGGTCGGGCGCGGCACGCCCGTGCTGGTCGTCTCGGCCATGCCGGCGGCGATTTACCGGGGCATCATGAAAGCGCTCGATGCCTGGGATTACCTGCAAAAAACCACCTTCGAGGAAGCGGAATTCATCGAAACCTTTCTCGACATGCTGCGCGCCGCCAAAAGCCGCCGCCAGAAGGTCGAAAACGCGACCGCCAAACCGGCGGGCGAGGAACTCTCCATCGATCCGCTGCGCCAGGGCGCGCCGTACTGGCGCGGCAAGCGGGTCAACGTGCCGCTGACCGCGCAGCGCATCCTGGCCGCGCTCTTCGAGCGCCGGGGCGAGGTCGTCTCCTACGATGAACTGTTCGCGGTGGTCAAGAGCGGGCGCAACCGCGAGAACATCCGCAAGCACATCAGCGCCTTGCGCGAAGCCTTCCGGGAACTCGACGAGCATTTCGACTGCATCGAGAACGTGCCGATGCGCGGGTTTCGGTGGGTCACTCAAAGATAAACCATGAACGCTCAACAAAACTCCCTTCAAACCGGCGCGCTACGCATGGGCGTTGGCCTCGCTCAAGGCATTCTGGCCTGGGCGCTGCTGAAAGCGTCCAAGGCAAATAGCGGCGCCGCTTATGAATTGGCGATCCGCCATCCCATCGTCTTTGCCGTCATGGCAATGCTGACGGCATTCATCCCGGTCATCGTGGTGGCCGAAGCAGGACGGATGCGCGGGCGTCGTCTGCTGTTCTACATCGCCACCGCCGCCGCTGTTCTCGCGGCACTGGCTGCCTACGACATCTGGCGAGACCCCATGCAGGTACACTGGAATAGCGATTCGGTGCGCGTGTGGCCCTCCCCGACGCTACTGCTTTGTGCGGCCCTGGGGCTCTTCATCGCCAACCAGTTGCTTGAACACCGCGAACGCGGCTACGCGCTGTATGCGCACTATCAGAGCCATTTCGACGATAGCTGGATGCGCGGCATCCAGTTTGCGCTCTCTCTGGCCTTCGGCTTGCTGGTACTGGGCATATTCCAGTTGGGCGCAGCGCTGTTCGACTTGATCGGCATCAAGAGCCTGCACCATCTGGTCAAGCAGACATGGTTCAATCTCCCGATGCTGGCCGTGTCGTTTGCCGCCGCTTTTCACGCGACCGATGTGCGCCCGGCGCTGATTACCGGCGCGCGCAATCTCGGATTGATGCTGTTGGCCTGGCTGCTGCCCTTGATCGTAGTGCTGGGCAGCGGCTTTCTGGCGACGCTGTGCGTGACCGGATTGACGCCATTGTGGGAAACCCGCTATGCGGCAAAGCTCTTGCTGTGCTCAGCGGCGGTGACGATATTCCTGCTCAATGCGGCCTACAAGGACGGCGATGTCATGAACGCGCCGGCAGCGCCCGTGCGCTGGGCGGGGCGCGCCGCCGGCCCCATGATGCTGGCGTTCGCCTTGCTGGCGGCGTATGCCGTCGCGCTGCGCGTAGGTCAACATGGCTGGACGCCGGATCGCGCGTGGGCCGCCGTCGTCGCGATCATGGCCTTGGTATACGGCCTGGGCTACACTTGGGCAACGCTGACGCGCGCGCGCTGGCTCAAACGCCTAGAGCAGATCAACGTCACCGCCTGTTTCATCCTGTTTGGCATGCTGCTATTGATGCTCACCCCGGTCGCCGACCCGGCGCGGCTTTCCGTCAATAGCCAAGTGGCGCGACTGCAATCGGGCGTCATCAAACCCGCCGATTTCGACTACGGCTTCCTGCGCTTCAACGCCGGGCGTTATGGCATCGAGGCGCTGGCCTTGCTGGCTGGCGACCCTGACGAGGAACTGGCCGCGCTTGCCCAAGAGGCTCAGGCGCTGATGAACAAGGAGGATGCCCATAACGCAATCTGGAATGCCTCGCGCAAGCGGGCGCTGACGCGCGCGACGCTTTATCCGCAAGGCGTCGCGTTGCCGGAAGATTTCGTTCAGACCGTGCAAAAAAAGACCTTTCTATCATCTTTTGGGGCGGCCTGCTTGACCCAGGATAGCGAATGCGAAATCTATGCGCTTCTGCGCGGGCCCTTTGATGCGCCGGCCCTGATCGTCTATTCCGCGTCGCAGTCGCCAAGCCAGGCGGTCGTCTTCGGGCGCAACGCATCGGGCGCGTGGCAACAGGTCGGACTCCTGAAAAACATGGACCTGCCGGGCGTAGTCGAGATGTTGCGCCAAGGAAAGGCAAGCCAGGTGCGCCCCCCTTACAACGATCTCATGGCGGGCAAGACGCGGCTGAAATTCAAATTGGATGGGGGATACGGGATGGACCCGGAAATGCCCCCATCCAAGCTCAACCCCTCCCTTGACGAGATGGGCCACGAGGCGCTGAAGTGAAACGCTTCCTGCGCTGGCTGGCCTCCTTCCGGCTGCGGATACTGTTTCGCACTGCTTTTCTGGCGCTCATCCTCGCGGTCATGGCCTTGGCGGTGGCCGTGTTGCAGGGCGAGAAGCAGCGCGCCTGGCGCAATTACCAGAGCGCGCTGGAAAAGACCAAGGAACAGATCGTGGCCCGTCTGCGCCACCCTTCCGGGCAGCTTGCGTTGATGAACCCGGAGCGGCGCACATCAGGCCTCATTCACCCGGTGTTATTGCCATTTTCAGCCATTGATTTCGACGACCGGAACAAGGCCTGGAACGCGGTAGAAATGGCGGATTGCCTGGTTCGTTATCCGCGCCTCGGCAGCCTGTGCGTGGGCATCGGCAACAATCCGTGGATCGGGGGCTTCATCTACGCGGCAGGCACTTTCGGGAGCGGCCCGCTCGTGGCCCACGAAATCGGCGACCGATACCTCGATGGCGCGCATCGCATGCTCGTCTCGGTTCGTTTGCGGGGCCTGGAATACCGCTGGATCGCGCCCTTCGAGGCTTTGCCGTCGAAGCGCGGCGCGCTGGTCGAAGGCCTCAACGGGCGCTTTACCGGCTATGTGGAACAAGAAGGGCGCGACTACGACAAGCGTATGCCCGAAAGAGATTTCCGGGGCTGGCTGTGGCAGGAGTCGCGCTGCGCCGACGCACAACAGGACAACGCGCAGGACTGCGAGCGCCGATCCTTTTTCTCATTGCGCCTGCCCGTCGTGGAACTGATTGCCGGCTTGCCGCGCACCCGGCGGGCCCCCTGGCCGCCTCCCGACCTGAACGACATCGAGGTCGATATCTTCCTGCTGCCGCCGGGCGAGGATAAAAGCCGGGAAGACGCCCTGTTCGACAGCGCCTCGAACGCGTCGACGCCGCCTTTTTCGCTCAATGATCTTGGCGCGCTCTTGCAGCAAGGCGAATCCTTGCGCATCCAGCGCGGCAGCGGGGAAGACATTCTGATCCGGGGCAGGGAGGGAGCGGAAGAGCGGATTTCGCCCTTGCTGACCCAGCTGATCCGCAAGCTGCCCATCGCGGCCTCCCATGGAGAAAGGCTTTCTATCGCGCCCTCCGAACTCGACGATGTCGTGGCAACCCCGTTGGGCGATTACCGCATCCTCCTTCAAGGCGATGCGGAACGGGTCGTCAATGAAACCCTGGGCGCGACCGCGACGCGCCTCTTCTGGTTTGTCGGCGCGGTGATGATGGTCATCGTGCTCGTCTGGCTGGTGATTGAAATCGGCATGATTCGCCGTATCGCGCTATTTACCCGCCGCGCCCGTCAGTTTTCTCCCTGGCGCGAGGAGTCCGAATTCCTGGCCTTTGATTTTTCCGATCTCGAAGGCAGCGACGAACTCGGCATTCTCGCCGGGCGGCTGGACTGGCTGCTGGCCCGCGTCAAGGAAGACGCCAGCCGGGAACGCATCCGCGTGGCGCAAGAAAAAGAGCAATGGCACGCCGTGGGACATGAAATCATGTCGCCCCTGCAATCCTTGCTCGCGCTGCACGGCAACCCGGAAGACCCTGATTACCGCTATCTGGCCCGCATGCAGCAGGCCATCCGCGTGCTCTACGGCAGCGCCAGCCCGAGCGAGGCCCTCCAATCCTCGGCCGTGGCGCTGGCAACGCTCGATCTCGATCGCTTTCTCGCCAACATCGCCGGCAACGCCTCGCATATCGGCGTTGAAAACGTCATCTACATTCCGCGCGGCGCTCCCGTGCCAGTGCGCGCCGATGAATACGCGCTCGAAGACGTGATCGGACATCTGCTCAAGAACGCGGATCGCCACCGCGAACCGGATACGCCCATCACCCTGGCGCTTGACCTCGATGGCGAAACGGAACCGGGCAGTGTTTCGATCAACGTCCACAACACCGGCCCCGGCATCGCGCCCGAATGGCTGGACAAGATTTTTGCCTACGGCTTTTCCGGCTCAACCGGCGGCGAAGGCCGGCGCGGCCAAGGGCTGTTCGTGGCGAAAACCTATATGGCCAAAATGGGGGGCACGATCCGCGCGATGAATGAAGCGGATGGGGTCAGTTTCCATTTGAGCCTCAAGCGGGGGCGCTAGCGCGTTAATCGCGGGCGAAGCCGCTAGCGCCGCCGCCACACCTGCCAGCGCTCCCGCCCGGCGAAGATGGGCAGGGAATCGGTGGCCGGGACGTCTTCGACGAGGACGAAATGGCCGATCAGCAGTTCAGCCAACCGCTCCGCCAGGATGCCGAATGGCGGTCCCTTGACCTGGTCGCAGATAAAGAAATAACCGGCCAGCAGGCCGCCGGGCGGCAGCAGTTCGGCGATGCGCCCCGCCCAGTCGGCCCACAGCTTGCGCGGCAGGGCGCAGAGGAAGGCGCGCTCGTAGATGAGGTCAAAGGGCCGCTCGGGCGCAAAGCTGAAGAAATCGGCGCAAAGCAGTTCGACGCGGGCCGCGCCGATGATGTCGCGAGCCTTGGCGATAGCGGCCGGCGAGAAGTCGAGCGCCGTCACCGGCCAGCCGGCATCGGCCAGATGGGCGGCTTCCCAGGCGCTGCCGCAGCCAGGGATCAGCGTGGCGAGGGGTTTCGCCCGGGCGGCGGCAAAGGCTTTGAGCGCCGCCGGCGCGCCGCCCGCATCCCAGGGGGTGACGCGCTGGCCGAAGCGCTTGTCCCAGAAATCCGGATGTTCCGGGCGCTGGTCCGGCGCTTTGATCTGGGTCGGAAAAGGGGCTTGTGCGCTCATGCTAAGATGCCCGTCTTTCCGTGTTCCGTGGTGCGCCGTTTCATGTCCGCTTTGTCGAAGATCATCATCGCCTCCCGTGAATCCCGCCTTGCCATGTGGCAGGCCGTCCATGTTCAGGGAAGGCTGGCTTCCCTGAATCCGGGGGCGGAAGTCGTCATTCTAGGCATGACCACCCAGGGCGACCAGATTCTCGACCGGCCGCTCGCCGAAATCGGCGGCAAGGGGCTGTTCATCAAGGAACTGGAAGTGGCGATGCAGGAAGGCCGCGCCCATCTGGCCGTGCATTCCATGAAGGACGTGCCGATGGTGATGCCGGAAGGCTTCGTGCTGGCCGCCATCTCGGCGCGCGAAAATCCGCGCGACGCCTTCGTCTCCAATCGCTATGCCGGACTCGACGAGTTGCCGGCCGGGGCCGTGGTCGGCACCTCCAGCCTGCGCCGAGAAGCCTTGCTGCGCGCCCGCCACCCGCAGCTCACCATCAAGAGCCTGCGCGGCAATCTCGACACCCGGCTGCGTAAGCTCGACGCCGGCGACTACGACGCCATCATTCTGGCCGCCGCCGGTCTGATCCGCCTGGGTTTGAAGGATCGCATCAAGGCCGTGCTGACGCCGGAGCAGTCGCTGCCCGCGCCGGGCCAGGGCGCGCTCGGCATCGAATTGCTCGACGGCGACGCGGCGATGGCCGCCATCGTCGCCCCCCTGAACGACCCGGAAACCGCGCACTGCGTCAAGGCCGAGCGCGCTTTTTCGCGGGCCCTGGGCGGCAGTTGCCAGGTGCCGCTGGGCGGCTACGCGGTCATCGACAATGGCCAGCTATGGCTGCGCGGTTTCGTTTCCACCGCCGATGGCAAGGAAATGGCAAGCGGCGAATTGCGGGGCGACCCGGCGGATGACGAGGCGCTCGGCCGGCAACTGGCCGGGATGTTGCGCGAGCAGGGCGCTGACGCCATCCTGGAAAAGCTCGCGCACCACAGATGAACCCCTCCGGCCCGCTTGCCGGCCGCACCATTGTGGTCACCCGACCCGCGGCCCAGGCCGGCCCGTTGGCCGAAGCCATCGCGGCGGCCGGCGGCAGGCCGCTGCTCTTCCCGCTGCTCGATATCGCCCCGGCCGCCGACCCGGAGCCGCTGGCCGAGGCGGCGGCGCGGCTCGGCGACTACGCCTGGGCCGTTTTCGTCAGTCCCAATGCCGTCGATCACGCCTTGCCAAGCTTGCTCCCCTGGCCGGCTGCGCTGCGCCCGGCAACGGTCGGTCCGGGCACGGCGCGGGCGCTGGCGGAGCGCGGCATCCGCGATTGCCTCGTGCCGAGCGAGCGTTTTGATTCGGAAAGCCTGCTGGCGCTGCCCGAACTTGCCGCCGAACGGGTGGCCGGGCAGCGAGTTGCCATTTTTCGCGGCGATGGCGGGCGCGAATTGCTGGCTGACACGCTGCGCGAGCGCGGCGCGACAGTGGATTGCATCGCCTGCTACCGCCGCTCGCCGCCCGCCGGCGGCAGCCAGCCCCTGCGGGATGCCTGGCGGGCAGGCGCGCTCGATGCCATCACCCTGTCGAGCAGCGAGGGGCTGCGTTACCTCGTCGATCTGCTCGATGACGAGGGGCGAGAGCGGCTCTGCGCCACGCCGCTCTTCGTACCCCATGCCCGGATCGCCGAGACGGCGCGGGAACATGGACTCAACAAAATTATCCTGAGCGGCGGCGCCGACAGCGGCATCATGGCCGCCTTAGTTGCTTATAATTGGCCGGCATGACAGCCGACGACACGCCCCCTCCCGAATCGCATTCCGCCCCGAGTCTCGACTCCCTTCCCGCGACTCCCGCGCCGCGCCCGACGCCGCCGGGCAAACCGGGCGGCCAGCGCGCCTTTATCGGAAGCCTCGCCATCATCCTCGCCATCGGAGCGCTCTTTGTGGCCGCTTGGCAATGGCGGGAAAACCGCCTTCAACTCGATGCCCTGCGCGCCGAAGTCGCCACCCGGCTGGCCCAATCCGACGCCGACGGCAAGAAAGCGCGGGATGAGGCCGAAGCCTTGCAGGCGAGGCTAACCGTAGTCGAAACGCGCCTGACGGAATTCACCAGCCAGACCGAAGCCTT
>Ga0209737_10002277_pt1 | contig 13444 bp, 8 predicted proteins | sample TergutCu122P3_FD_187284 | JGI IMG/M metagenome (GOLD analysis project Ga0209737, IMG submission 187284) | Cubitermes ugandensis P3 segment gut microbial communities from Kakamega Forest, Kenya - Cu122 P3 (SPAdes) (version 2) | ecosystem: Host-associated > Arthropoda: Insects > Digestive system >... | reverse complement strand
CATATAAAATATGTTTGTATTCAAGTTTTTTTATATCGGGGGCTACTGCGTTTTCGTAAAGTTTTGATATAACGGCACGCTGTAAAGTTTTATGCCTTGTCAAGAGAAAATCAACGTCAATTCCATTTGATCCGTCCGATTGATTCGCATAATTTTTTGTTATATCATCGACGCAGCAATTCAAAAAATCAACGGTATCACGCATTATTTCAGTTGTTTTGAAAATATTTTCATCTACGCTGCCGAATTTTTCTTTCAATTTTGAAGCGATGCTGTGTCGTATAAAATTTCTTGTATAATTTTCGTCGAAATTTGTCGCGTCCTCAACGTATGATATATGATTTGTTTCGCAATATTGTAAAATATCATGTTTGGAGCACGACAAAAACGGCCTGACGATATTTATATTCATATTTTTATTTTGATTCACAGGGGCAATTCCCGAAAGCCCGCTCAGTCCGCACCCTCTCGAAAGATTAAAGATCACAGTCTCCGTATTGTCCGAAGCTGTATGGGCAGTCACGATTTTTACGTTCCCCCCGATCATACCCGCTGTCTTTTTCAAAAAATCATACCTTTCGTCTCTTGCGGCTTCTTCGATTGTTTTTTTTGATATTTTCGCAATTTCGGGTATATTGCGGCGTTCGGTGAAAATTTTTACGTTATATTTCAAACATGTCTCAACCGCGAACTTTTCGTCGTTGTATGCGTCTGGGTTTCTTATCATATGATTCATGTGGGCGGCATAAATCATATTTTTTTGATCCAGATATTTGGTCAGGAAAAAAAGCATAGCGGAGGAATCGCTCCCGCCCGAAAACGCGACGAGAATATTGTCTCCGCTGTCGATCATATTATATTCTTTTATCAATCTTTCGGCTTTCTGTTCTAAATCCATAAAATTTATGTGCACCAGTTTTGTTTATCGTTAATCTAATATTTAGGGTAATAAAAACGTCCGAATATTATATAACCAATATAAAAAAATATTTCCCGCATTAAAAAAGGTAATTTTGTCTTTAATGTTTTATAATTTGTTGTAGGAGTAGGCGATGAATACGCTGACAATTTATTATCTTTCGCCATTAACATTGCCCGCTTCATATGCAAAGGATCGCTAATTATTATTACGGCTGACATATTGTTGTCTTTTACTATTTGAGCGGCATAAAAAATATTTTCTTGCGTAATCGAAGATATTTCCTCAATAAAAATATCTTCGACGGGGATTCCTTTTTCTATCGCATATTTGCGGGCTATAAATGAATCTGAATATTCATTGTTTTTACCTTTTCCGCCTGTAAATATTATTTTTTTCACATACCCATTTATGTATAACCATATACCATGGTTTATTCTTTCTTCAAAAACCGGAGATGGTCTCTCTCCCCATATTCCGGCTCCTAACACAATAGCGGCATCCGCTTTCGTCATTTCATCGATATTACCATATAACCAAATATCAAAAGCAACATACAGCACATAAATAATTAATAATATTATAAAAATTAAAAAGATTATTTTTATTGTTTTCTTTTTTTTCATAATTATTTACTGTTCTTTATGCACATCGTCAATATCATAAAACCTCGTGAATTTCTTCTCGAAACCGACCTCTATTTTTCCGATCGCCCCGTGACGGTTCTTTGCAAATATTATTTCGGCTCGGTTATGCTTTTCCACGCTCTCTTTATAATAATCGTCCCTGTACAAAAACATGACGACGTCCGCGTCCTGCTCTATCGCGCCGGAATCCCTCAAATCCGAAAGCATCGGGCGTTTGTCGTCCCTCGATTCGGGGCCTCTCGACAACTGGGCGCAGGTTATTACAGGAATGTTCAATTCTTTTGCCATGATTTTCAAATTCCGCGAAATCTCAGAAACCTCCTGAACCCTATTCCCGTTGTATGATTTATCCGTTTGCATCAATCCCAAATGGTCTATTATCACCAGATCGAGCTTCTTTAATCTTTTCAGTTTCGCTTTCATTCCCGTGACGGTCATACTCGGCGTGTCATCAACATATATGTCACATTCGGATATTCTCGAACCCGCTTCGGTAACTTTTGTCCAGTCATCGTCGCTCAGAATCCCGGCTTTCAGTTTAAAACCATCTATAAACGCTTCGCTTGCCAAAAGCCTCGAGACGATCTCTTCTTTTGCCATTTCAAGCTGAAAAAACGCGACGGTTTTGTTTCTGGACGCGGCATTCATGGCAATATTCAAGGCAAAAGTCGTCTTTCCCATACCTGGCCTCGCCCCGATTAAAATTAAATTTCCCGGATTCATACCCACAAGCGTATTGTCAATCGACGAAAAACCAGTAGAAAGTCCTCTTGCGGCCTCTTTGTTGGTCGCGACGTTGTGCACGTTGGCGTACACATCGACCAGTATATTTTTTACGTGCACGAAATCCTGCGTTATTCTCCCTTGCGCGAGGGCAAAAATCATCTGTTCAGCGCGGTCTATTATAATATCGGTGTCAGACATATCTTCATACGCCATTTTTATTATATCGTTTGAGGCGTTTATCAATTTGCGCCTCAGCGATTTTTCCCTGACGATCCCCGCGTATTCTTTTACATTCCCGATAACGGGGACATTTTCCGATAAACGCATTAAATATTCTTTTGTGCTGTTCCGAACTGCGTCGTCGGAGCGCGCGCTTTTAGAAACTATATCCTCAAGCAGGGTGATCGGATCGAGCGATCTGCTTTTCAGATACAGATTTGTTATTGAGTCATATATTTCTTTGTGGTTTTCCAAAAAGAAATCGTCGACAGACAAAATTTCGGCTATTTCTTCGTATATCTCCGGGGAAAGCAAAACAGCCCCCAAAACAGACTGTTCAGCATCCAGAGAATACGGTATTTTTCTTATGTCATAATCGGACGACAAGAAATTATTATCAGAACGATTATTAAAATTAGAGTAATTGTTCAAGTTAAAAACTTCCCCTTTATTTATTATCCGTCACCACAACCGTAAGATTTGCCGTCAACTCAGGATATACTTTTACTTCTACGACATAAGTCCCGAAAGATTTTATATGCTCCTCAAGATTGATCTTTCGCTTATCTATATCTATGTTCGCCTGGCTTTTCAACGCTTCGGAAATAGTCGCCGCAGTCACGGAACCGTACAGTTTCCCGTCGTTTGTTGAAGTGGAACTGATTTTCAAAGTAATCTGCGAAATCTTTTCCCCTAATTCTTTCGCTTTCTGTTTATCGGCTTCGATTTTATGGATTTCCGCTTCTTTTTTATTCTTGACTTCGTTTACGGCATTGGCGTCCGCTATAACCGCCAGTTTTCTCGGAAATAAAAAATTCCTCGCGTAACCGTCCGAAACATTTATTATCTCCCCTTTTTTGCCTTGACCTTTTACGTCTTCTCTAAGCAATACTTTCATCTTGAAAAATTCTCCTTTGCTTTTATGGTTTTTATATTATTATTTTATATTTTGTTTTACGGGAGCTTTTCCGCTTTTTTTCTTTTGATAAAGAAAAAAACTCGCAAAAAAAGAAAGCATCCGACTTTGCCGTTAGATGATGCGTATGGATTCGCAGTTCGCGATTGGTATAAATTGTTTGTCCGCAGACAAACAATTTAGTAAAATAGATCAGATCAGTCAATATCACTATTCGCCACGGATCGTTTTTCTTTTGGTTACTTTTCTTTTCCCGCAAAAAGAAAAGTGACATCTAAATCAAATCAATTCACATCAAAATATTCATCTATCGTCTTTTTGAGCAAAATAAGCACGTCTTTTAAAGTCGAGTTTCTGACTTGTGCCCCGGCTGAGTCAAAATGCCCTCCGCCATTAAACGTTTCCAAAATGATCTGCACGTTTACTTTACCCAAAGAACGCGCGGAAATATAAATGGTATCTTCTATCCTGTATATGACGAACGACGCTTCTATGCCGTCTATTTCAAGCATTCTGTTGGCGGCTTTCGCCCCGGCGGTTTTATCATGAACCGAGGCTTCCTCTTCCAATACGGATATTGCGATTTTATTTCTGTACGGTGTGATATTTGCTCCAAATTGAGCCTCTTTTGTAAATTCCCCGACGTTTGTCTTGAAATGCGAATGGGCGTCCGACGGATTCGCCCCCTCGCTCCACAGATACCCCGCCGCCGAAAAAGTCCTCGCGCCGGTATTGCGCGAAAAACTTGCCGTGTCTAAAATGATCCCCGCAAGAAGAAGTTCCGCTTCTTCTTTTGAGAGCTCGCCCGGAGCGAGCGACTGTTCGAGTATTTCCGCGACAAGCTCCGACGCGGATGACGCCGACGGTTCGATATACGTCAATTCTGGTTCCCGTACATACTCTATAATTTTCCTGTGATGATCTATGATTGCACATTTATATACGTTTTTATACACCGCCTCAGACTCAAAATTCTGCGGGTTGTTCACATCTGCGATAACAACTAAGGTCTCCCCCGTGATTTTATCCAGAGCGGCGGATTCGTCTATAAAAATATTTGCGTATTCTTCAAGATTTTTTAATTTCGCGAGGGCGGATCTTATATTTGCGTCGTGTATATTGACTATGATATTTACTTTCCGGTTAATAAGCGACATTGCGAAGCGGGCTATTCCCACGCATGCGCCAAAGCTGTCGTTGTCTGCGAATTTATGCCCCATAATTAATATATTTGAACTTTCTTTCATAAGTTCCGCAAGTTCGTTTGCCGTGACGCGCGACCTGACTTTTGTTCTTTTCTGCACGGTTTTTGTTTTCCCGCCAAAAGACAAAAAATCAGTCGAGCCTTTTACGACCACCTGATCGCCGCCCCGCTGGAGAGCCAGATCAAGGGCGTGGCGCGCCGCTAATTCTTTCTCGAAAAGGCTGCCGGTTATATTTGACACGCCGCCCGAAATCGTCACGGGCATGTTGAGTTCTTCTATTTTTATATCCCTGACCAAATCCAGAACGCCGAATTTTGATTTCATAAAATTTTTCAGAGCCCTGTTTTCAAAAAAGCAAAAATATTTGTCTTTGCTGTATTCTTTTATCACCCCGCCGTAGCTTGCGATAAATTCATTGAGCAGATCGGATACCGCGCCCGACGCGTTCCTGTACTTGTCCTGCATTTTCTGGTTTGTCTCGTCGAGGTTGTCTATCATAAAATAAGCCGCGACAGGGTCTTTCATCTCGGTCTCGTACTTCAAAAATTCAAGCTCGGTTCTATCCGAAAAAACAAATATAGTAAGCTCATTCACTTCCGACGCCGACGTCGAGTTTATCTTGTACATCGAAACCCTGAAAGATTTGTTGTTTATAAAAATATCGACGGCGGGAAAGTTCCCCTGGTTTTCAAATTTTTCAAATTTTTCGATTTTATCGGGTTTTGCCGTTGCCGTATTCTTTTGACCTTTATCGGAATCTGCCGTTTCATAAAATTTTTCGGCAGACAGTTGATTCCCTGAGACCGCCGAAATACTTTTCCATAATAGGCCGCTGTTGTCTTCCTGACGCAGGCATTCCGAAGCAGCCTCATTGTTCCACAGAATATATCCTTTTGGATCCGTTATCAAGACGGGAACCGCGAGCTTGGCCATCAAATCCAGAGTCACATTGCCTATAAGGGGCTTAATATCACCTGCGCCTTTTTTTCTGCCCTTGGCAGCCTGATTTGACCTGCCCAATACGATAATCCCCAGTGAAAGAATAATATCGGCGGCAAACGCTATTAAAGCAAATTCCAACGATTTATCATAATCTTCGATCGTATTAGAGAGCCAGAAGATAGTCAAAATCGTCAGAAAGCAAATAAAATTTATAATAAAACACAAAAAACTTTTGTGTTCCGATATATATTTTCTGAATTTTCCATTAGGTTTCATCGCCGTTCACCGTTTAAATATTTCAAGATATTGTCTATATCCATATCAATTTCAATTCAACTATCAATCCTATCAATCGATATAATCATCGTCATCGTCGTCATCACCGTCGCCGAGCAATGTTTTTTTCGCTTTCTCAAAGAATTTTTTTATATCATCTATCAAAGTCGCGTATAATCCAACAGACATCAAAAGTATGATCGCGGCAAATAAGACGACAGGCAGCATAAAGGCAAATATAATCGCTCCGACAATCAGCATGACGGGAAAAATACCGGATTTCGCTTTGAATATCTTATCATAAACAAAATACAGTCCGACTATGCAAAATCCGGGGGCGAGAATATATATTAAATTTGTCAGTACTATGGACGGAAGAATTTCTTTGGAGAATAAAACCGCAAAAAATATTGCGGCTATCGTAATTACAGCCGAAACAGAAGAAATATTCAGTCTCCAGTATTTATTTTTTATTTTTTTCCTGTTCGGGTGTGCCATGGGTATGAAAATATTATAGGCCGATTTAAAAATTACCGTGGCAAAATAAGCGATAAAAGCGGCATACAGCACAAAAGCCGAGGGAATCAGCGCTTTGAGGTTTAATACAAGCTCCTGCGCGTAAGCCTCGACCAAATATGCGTTTTGAGCCGTTGTTTCAGCTACGCTTTCCGTCTGTGCGGGCGCCGAATTGATAAAATTAATGAAAAAGTTCGTAAATTGTTCGAGCTCGCTGTCGATCGCGGAAGAAACCATGTCGATCGAAAATGTCCCCGTCGACAAAAGAAAAGATAAAATTATCAATGCAATATGGAACAGTACCAAAACAACCGTAATCCCAACGGTGATCTGCGTCCTGTTCTTTTTGTTTCTCACCCCGAAATATATAAGCGATCCTATGATGATGTAGATCAAACTTGCGAGCGCATTTATTATATCCCCGCTCATCGCAAAAGTGATAGCGAAACTTGCAATCCCGGAAATAATTATCATGCTCGGATTCCACAGAAACAATACGCACGCAAACAAAGCCGCCGCCGCAATGATGCAAAGCACTCCTATGAGATCAATAAACAAAACAGAACTTATCACGGAGAGACAGACAGCCGCCGCGCTTAAGCCAAATATTTCGATTATAAAAATGATGTTATTATTTTTCAAATTTTTATTTTTATTTTTCATTTTGTTTACAGTCATAACCAATCATATGCCTCCTTAAAATAATTGCGTCAGTTTTCCGGCGTTAATATTATTTTATTCGACAATTATGCGATTATATTATATCACTTATTTCGATAAAATACAATAAGATTAAAACGTCCGGCATGAAAATTTTTAGAAAATTTTCATAGAAACTTTTGCGAAATTTTTGCGGTAGATTTGTAACTTTTTTATTTTGTGGTGGTAAACTGGGATAATGTGGTGTATAATTATATTTAAATATTTATAATGTTCTAAGAAAATTAAGAAAATAATAAGGAGAAAATAGAATAAATGGAGCTTGAAAAAAGAGATTTGAATTTGAAAAGATCCGAAAAATTTAACGGGATAACAGGGCCTCTTGTATGTATCGTAATGGACGGCGTGGGGATTGCCGGTGAAAATTCCGGAAACGCGGTATATCTCGCGAATACCCCCACTCTTGATGCTTTGAGAAATCATTACCCCATAAGAAAACTCAAGGCTCACGGAGCCGCCGTAGGCCTCCCCAGCGACGATGACATGGGGAACTCTGAGGTCGGCCATAACGCGATGGGCGCGGGTCAGGTATTCGCTCAGGGGTCAAAACTCGTCACGGGAGCCATAGAATCCGGCGCGATGTTTTCGTCAGAAACATGGCGGGAATTGATCGGAAATTGCGTGTCAAGCAATTCGGCTTTACACTTTATCGGATTGCTGTCAGATGCTAACGTCCACTCGAACATGGACCATCTTGAAGCAATGATTGCACAAGCTAAAACAGAGAAAATCAAAAAAGTCAGGGTTCATATATTACTGGACGGAAGAGACGTTCCCAAAACTTCGGCTTTAATTTATGTAGACAGACTTGAAAAATTTTGCGGCGAATTAAACTCATCGGATTTCGATGCCAGAATCGCTTCCGGAGGCGGCCGCATGTATATCACCATGGACAGATACGGCGCAGACTGGAAAATAGTTGAACGCGGCTGGCATATTCATGTTCTTGGGGACGGCAGATTATTCAAATCCGCGACAGAGGCGATAAACACGATTAGGGAAGAAACCGGAAACGACAACGATCAATTTTTAGATTCTTTTGTGATCGCCGAAAACGGCGAACCCATAGGTAAAATTTTAGACGGCGCCAGCGTCATATTTTACAATTTCAGAGGGGACAGGGCAATCGAGATTTCGACCGCGTTCGATTCCGGAGACGAGTTTGACAAATTCGACCGGATAAGAAAACCTGATGTATTATATGCGGGTATGCTCGAATACGACGGCGATTTGCACATACCGAAAAAATATCTTGTCAATCCTCCCGAAATAAAAGGCACGCTCGGCGAATATCTCGCAAACGAAAAAATAACCCAGCTTGCGGTTTCTGAAACCCAGAAGTTCGGTCATGTCACATATTTCTGGAACGGCAACAGGAGCGGCAAATTCGACGAGGCCACAGAAACTTATATGGAAATAAAATCCGATATAATCCCGTTCGAGCAGCGTCCGTGGATGAAAGCTGCCGAAATAACCGATATATTGATCAATGAAATACCAAGCGGCAAATATAAATTTATCAGGGCGAACTTTCCCAACGGCGATATGGTTGGACACACAGGAAATCTTCAGGCGACGATCATCGGGGTCGAAACAGTCGATTTGCAGCTTGCGAGAATCATCAAGGCCGTAAAAGAAGCGGGGGGAGTTTTGATTGTCACCGCCGATCATGGCAATGCCGACGAAATGTTTGAGATCGACAAAAAGACAAACCTTGTCGGAATAGACAAAAACGGCCAGTTAAAATCAAGAACGGCCCATTCTTTAAATCCTGTGCCGTGCATGTTCATAGATGATTTCTATAAGGATAAATATATCGTCAAAGATAAAGAATTCGGATTGTCAAATTTAGCGGCTACGATCGTAAATCTTCTGGGATACGAAGCCCCTGATTTCTGGGATGAAAGCATGATTGAATTTATATAGAACGAGTGGTAATTTTATGAAATTACACCCATTTAAATCCATAGGGGCGGGAAATTCCCGCCCTTATATTTTCCCCTACCGATAATTCTAATAATTCCAATTCCAAATAATCTGTAAGATAGATTCAATATCAATATATCAATAATTTCGGCTCAATTCCCCCCCTGACCGCGACTCTTGTCGCCGAGGGAGAGGCTTCGGGGGTAAAAATGTAAAGCCTTCCTCAGCCGCTTCGCGGCGGCGAGAGGGGGAATGTCACAAAAGTGACGGGGGAGTCCGAACCCCTACCATACTATTTATATCAAGAATGCAATTTTATTATTTTTTGCGGTGTTTTGAATTTTTAATGGGGAGTGTAGGGAACGACCACCGTACGCCTGCGAATCTAATTTCACACAGGCGACCACCACATGGCAATCGCCCCTACGCGATGAAAACAAAATTATATTAAATAGAGTTTTTTCAAATCGTTTTGAATTATGAGAAATAATCAAGAAAGAACTCTGTCATTATTATGGGGAGTGTAGGGAACGACCACCGTACGCCTGCGAATCTAATTTCACACAGGCGACTACCACATGGCAATCGCCCCTACGGGATAAAATCTAAGTCATTTTTTATGTAAAGCTAAAATGCTTAACATAAAGCCAAAACACTTTACACCACTAAATATGACGATTTTATGGGCATTATCTCTAATCTCCTCTAAAAGCCCATAGTATTATTTTTTAGCGGTAAGTTTGGAAAAAGGTGATTTTTTATTTTTAGCCGGCCTCTTTTTCATGATCTGGCCGAGGGTGAAAAGTTTATCTGAATTGAATATCCTTACTGCGATCGTGAGCAATACGGAGACGAATCGATCCCGATCGCGATAAGCGTGTAGTTCTGTATAAATAGATTTGTCGCGGCGGTGAAAGTGTGCGAGAACGGCAGGGCGTATATAAGAACCTGCGCAATCACCGGCAGCGTGTTTATACCGACAAACATCGAGAGAAAATACGGTATCATTATAACGAACAGGATCGGCGTGAGATATGCCTGAAAGGTTTTTATATCTTCTATCATCATTCCGACAAGCAGTGAAATCGCAAGCGCGCACAAAACCGATAAAAACAACTGCCAGTTCCGTGAGGGGTTTTATAAAAGTTTTTACTTCAAGGCCGCTGGTGGGTTCATCGAGGATTGCGAGTTTCGGCCGGGTCATAACCCGCTCTGGCAATCAAAAGTTTTCTCATCATGTCCTTACTGTATGTACTACGTTTTGATTTTATCGTACAGGGCGTCTCCGAGGGAAGAACAGACTGAAGCTGCGTATTCGATGGATTTTTTTTCTTCTTCGGACGATGTTGTGCATAGCGCCGCCATGAATTTCAAATAGTTTATTCCGGTCATGTTTTTGTAAGCCCCGGCTTCGTCGGGCAGGTAGGTCAGCAATTCTCTTGCTTTCGATGGGATTTTTAACGTCTATGTTTCCGAGAAGAATTTGCCATTCATTAATTTCTATAAAATTTCTATAAGCGTCGAAATCATTCTGAGCGTAGTTGTCTTTCCCGCCCCGTTGGGTCCGATGAGGGCAAATATTTCTCCCTCGCCGACTTCAACCGAAATTCCTTTCACGGCTTCTTTCTTGCCGTAGAACTTTTTAACGTTTTTGGTTTTTGATTTCGAGCAAATTTGCCAATATTTGTATCCTCCCCGATCGGTTTTTTATTCAGTTTCATTTGATTTTTATTCGGATTTTTCCAGTTTTTATGCAATAAATATGTAAAGTATTTGGCTTTACAGTATTGCGTTTAGCCGTTAATTCTTTGTTCATTTCCTCGGAAAATACCCCGAAACCGTCGGTAAATCGCCAGTAGTAAATTTTATTTACCCATGGTAAATCTTATTTACATGACTGTATATATATATAATATACTAAATTCAGAGAAATGTCAAGAGGTATTTTATAAATTTATAGATTTTTTCGTAAATTTTTACGTTTTTTTGCATATTTTTGAGTTTTTTTATATGTTTTGCCCGTTTTGAGTTTTTCCGAAAGAAAAAAGCTAAAAATTCTTCGTAAAATTGTTGACTTTTTTAGAATTGGTATGTTATAATAACTCTTGTTGTTTAATATTTGCCAAAATTTATAATGAAATATATTTTATTTTTTTGTATATATTATATAGTTAAATGAAAATATATTAAAAATTGGCTTTTAAGGAAAAATACAGGCGACTGATAATAATGCGGAGGAATTTTAAAATGAAAAAAAGTATAGCGACTTTTGCACTTGTGATTTTATCAATTATATGCCTGCTCTCGGTTGCGGTGTTCGGGATCAGGGTGTGGGGCATACCGGGGGTGTTTGAAGACGGGGGGATACGGCTTGGGCTTGACCTTGCGGGCGGCTCGGCGATCTTATATGAGGCGGACATAGAAAGAATGCCTTCCCGTGAAGAAATCAATACCGCCGTGGCAATGATCAGGGGACGTTTGGATATGCTGAACTACACCGAGGCGACGGTAGCGGCAAGCGGGGCGAATCAGATCATCGTTGAAATACCCGGAATATCAGATCCGGAAGAAGCGGTCAAAATGCTGGGGGCGAACGCCGTTTTGGAATTCAGGGATTCAAAAGACCCTGATGATTTCAATATAGTTCTGGACGGAAAGGATATAGAGAGCGCAGTGGCAAATTACGGCGACGCGAGGGGTTACGGCTACGAATATTTTATCAGTATAAAATTAAAGCCCGAAGCTGTTTCAAAATGGGCTGAGGCTACGAGGATCGCTTCCTATAAAACAGACGGCAATAATTATATAGCGATATATTTGGACAACAACCTGATGATGGCTCCGAATGTAGAGCATGAAATAAATTCTGACAGCTGTGTGATTACGGGAAATTACGATAAGGCAGGGGCGGAATATTACGCGGGGATCATCTCTGCGGGGCAGCTCCCGTTTGCGCTCAAAGACGTTCAGCTGACAGCTACGGGCCCGATGCTGGGTGAAAAATCGATCGAGACAAGCTTACTGGCCGGCGCAATCGGAATGCTGCTGGTTATGATCTTTATGATCGTGTATTACAGGCTTCCGGGATTTATCGCTTCGATAGCCCTTATCGCTTATGTCGCTATAATGGGCGTTACCCTTATTCTGACGCAGATCAACTTGTCCCTGCCGGGGATTGCGGGAATTATATTATCCGTGGGTATGGCTGTTGACGCGAACATAATCATATTCGAGAGGATAAAAGAGGAACTGAGAAGCGGCAAAGTTATAAGGGCGTCGATCAAGAGCGGGTTCAGGAGAGCTTTAACGGCAATCATAGATTCAAACCTTACGTCTATTATAGCGGCAATCGTGCTTATAAATTTTGGTACCGGGCCGATCGTAGGCTTCGCGTGGACTTTATTGGTGGGCGTTATCGTTTCGATGGTCACGGCAATATCGATAACCAGATGGCTTTTGAACCAGACGGTAGGCATGAATATAACGGACGGCAGGCTGTACGGGCTTTAAAATAAATATAATATAATTTAAAATAAAAATATGTGTTTTTTTGTCGTCAAACAAAAAAGCGCCAAAAAAATTGCCTTAAAGGGGGAACCGTAGTTCCCCCTTTAAGAAATCCCTCTCATTAAGTCTTATGTGAAGAAAATATCAGATTTGATTTGATTGATTTGATAAATGGTGCGAAAATATTATGAAACAAAAATTTATATCCGGCAGAAATAATGCGTTTATAACAGAAATATGCAAGTTAAAGCAGAAAAAATACAGGGATCGGGCGGGGCTTTTTTATATTGAGGGCATCAAATTGTTAAAAGAAGCGTTGGATTCGGATTATAAAAAAAAGATAAGATATATAATAGTTGAGGAAAACGTTGCCGGCGATATAATTGATCTGGTTGGGAATATAAATACAGAAGTGACGGTTGTGACAAATGAGGTTTATAAAAAGATCACGGACGAGGAAGCGTTTCAGGGGATTATGTGTATTATGGAAAAACCGGAATTGGAGATAATATTATCATACGATAAGCCGGTTATTTTATTGGGTTCGGTTAGGGATCCGGGAAACGTGGGGGCTATCATAAGAACGGCGGATGCGGTTTGCGATGTTGATATAATCATCTCGGACGACTGCGCGGATATATATTCAGGCAAAACACAGAGGGCGGCAATGGGGGCGGTTTTCCGTCAGAACATAAAAAAAAGTAAAAATTTAGTAAAAGATATTGAAAATCTCAAAAAAAACGGATATAATATATTTGCGGCGCATCTGGATAAAAATTCCCGCCCGATAGATGAAGTCGGATTTGATTCAAAAACGGCGGTTATTTTCGGGAATGAGGGAAACGGCCTTGACGATGAGATCGTGAAGATTTGCGATGAAAAAATGATTATCCCGATCAATCAAAACAGCGAATCTTTAAATGTT
>Ga0209737_10002276_pt1 | contig 13445 bp, 10 predicted proteins | sample TergutCu122P3_FD_187284 | JGI IMG/M metagenome (GOLD analysis project Ga0209737, IMG submission 187284) | Cubitermes ugandensis P3 segment gut microbial communities from Kakamega Forest, Kenya - Cu122 P3 (SPAdes) (version 2) | ecosystem: Host-associated > Arthropoda: Insects > Digestive system... | reverse complement strand
AGCAATAAAGCGGATAATTACGCCATGTCTCTCGTCGAAAGCATGTCTCTCGTCGAAAGACTGTTACAAATAACAATAAGCGAAAGGTTTCTCTTTTTTGAAGAATATCCTCGCGCAACAGCAATCAGTGATGCGAAGAAATCTGATAATCGTTACGGGATAAAATTTGCGGTAAATCCTGTTTCGGAGAAAGCCGAAATCAATGTAATGTTGCCAAATAACGAACGAGCAACGGAAACGAAAATTGTAATTTACGATATGACGGGTAATGCTGTGTTTGCTTCGACGGGCTCAGCAACCGGTACGGTGTGGGATTTGCGCAATAGTGCGGGGCGAATCGTCGCCAACGGGACGTATTTGGTAATCGTCGAAGTGAAAGGTGCAAGTGGAAAGATTTATGCTTACTCGGCACGGCTGGGTGTAAAGCGGTAATTTCCCCAAAACACTCGGAACACGGAAAAAGGTGTTCCGAGTGCTTTTTTTACGGTCGCGCTTTCTTCAACTTTTTTGCTATATGCTCTACGACATCACACAAACCAACTTTTTCCTGTTCTTTTGTGTCGCGGTCGCGGATTGTCAGCATTCCGTTGTTTATTGTGTCGCCGTCAATCGTTACGCACCACGGAGTGCCGATTTCGTCCTGGCGGGCGTAGCGTTTTCCGATAGAGGCATTTATGTCGATTTGCGCGGTAATGTCTTCGTCCAAAAATTCGCTGTAAAGTTTTTCGGCAATTTCCGGCATTCCTTCTTTTTTCACAAGCGGCAAAACCGCCACTTTTACGGGCGAAAGGTGCGGGTGAAGTTTTAGAAGCGTGCGTTTTTCTTCGCCGTCCTGCTCTTCGGTGTAGGCGTCGAGCAAAAACGCCAAAGTTGCTCTGTCGGCGCCTGCGCTCGGCTCAATTACGAACGGCACAAAATGCTCTTTCGTTTCTTCGTCGAAGTAGTTGAGTGTTTTTCCCGAATGCTGCGTGTGTGTTTTAAGGTCAAAATCCGTGCGGTTTGCGATTCCTTCGAGTTCGCCCCATTCCGGCTCCGCTTTGAAAGGATACAAATATTCAATATCCGTGCAGCATTTTGCGTAGTGGGCTAATTTTTCTTTGGGGTGGTCGTAAAAACGCAACTTGTTTTTATCAATTCCGTAGTCGATATACCACTGCATTCTTGCCGCTTTCCATTTTTCAAACCATTCTTCGTCGGTGCCGGGCTTGCAGAAAAATTCCAGTTCCATTTGCTCAAACTCGCGGGTTCTAAAGGTGAAATTCTTCGGCGTTATTTCGTTGCGGAATGATTTTCCGACCTGTGCGATTCCGAACGGAATTTTTGCGCGCATCGCCTGTTGAACATTCGCGAAATTCACGAATATTCCCTGTGCGGTTTCAGGGCGCAAATACGCTACCGTAGAAGAATCCTCCGCAGGTCCCACGAATGTTTTCAGCATCAGGTTAAAATTGCGGGCTTCACTGAGTTGTCCGCCGTTTTCGGGATTAAATTCGCCGACGCTTTCCTTAACTTCACACGATGTTTCACCGAGAAGTTGCGGTTTTTCGATTCCGCGCTTTGTTTCGTAAAATTGACGTGCGGTTTTTCGCGCTTTGTCGAATTCGCCTTTATTGCGAGCCAAAACCTTATATTTATCGCCCGTTTCTTTTCCTGTGGTCTCGGATTTTGCGCCCGAAAATTCAAAAACCGTTCCGTTTTCGGCTTCAAGCTGGTCGGCGCGAAATCGGCTTCCCGTAAGCAAACATTCTACCAACGGGTCGGAAAATCCGGCTAAATGCCCGCTTGCTTCCCAGACCTTCGGGTGCATAATGATTGAAGAATCCTGTCCGAAAATGTTGCTGTTTTTGGTTACGACGCTCCGCCACCAGGCGTTTTTCACATTCTTTTTAAGTTCCGCTCCGAGCGGTCCGTAATCCCAGCAGCCGCGAAGTCCGCCGTAGATTTCACTTGATTGATAAATAAATCCTCTGCGTTTTGCCAATGAAGTTACCAAAGCAATTTTTTCAAGTCGTGGGTCAGCCATTTTTTGTCCTTTCTTAATGGTTATTCCACCACAAAATACTAAATTCCACGACCTGTTTTCGTTTTTTCTTGCACCGCCCACTAAATAAATCATATTTTCCGTTGAGAAAACATTAAAAGAAGATAAAACTATGAATGGATTTTTACTAATAAACAAACCTGAGGGACCGACTTCGTTTAATATTGTCGCAAAAGTTCGGCGGCTTTTCGGTATTAAAAAAGTAGGACATTGCGGAACACTCGACCCGCTTGCCGAGGGGCTTTTAGTTGTCGCTTTGGGCAACGCAACCCGCTTGATTCAATATTTGGGCGACGATAAAATTTACGAATTTTCGGTAGTTTTCGGAAAAAAAACAGAAACGGGCGACCGCGAAGGGAAAATTACGGGAGAATGCGAAAAAATCCCAACCAAAGACGAGTTGCTTGCGGCAGTACCAAAGTTTTTGGGCGAAATTTCGCAAACGCCGCCTGCTTTTTCGGCAATAAAAATCGACGGAAAACGGGCTTACGAATTAGCGCGCGCAGGTCAAGAAGTAGAAATTAAATCACGAAAAATAAAAATCTTCTCCCTCGAATTGACGGATTTCGATTTTGAGCGGAAAACGGCGGATTTTCGCACACACTGCTCAAACGGAACTTACATTCGCTCGCTCGCGCAAGACATCGCCGAAAATTGCGGGACGCTTGGCTTTTGCTCGTCGATAAAACGAATTTCCGTCGGAAATTTTAACCTTGAAAACGCGGTTTTGGCGGAAAGCGCAAGCGAGAGCAACATAATTTCATTTGATAAGGCAATAAATTTTCCAAAAATCGAACTTAACGAAAACGATTGCAAAAAAGTCAAAAACGGCAACTCTGTTTCGGTTTCTACCGACGAAATTCCGCTGATTTGGCTTGAACATTGCGGGAAAATTATTGCATTGGGTAAAGTAGAAAACGGATTTGCGAAGCCGTTTTTGGTATTTGGGTGAAATAAAAGAAAGCCATTCAGTATAATCAAATTTCACAGAAACCCATTTTTTTCAACACTCATTCGCAATACAAATATTATTTTTCTGTGATTTTTTCAAGGAGTTTTCAGATGAATATAACAAAGATTTTTGCGGTATTGCTGGTTTTTGCGACAGTTTCGTTTGCCAACCTTGGTTTTAAGGAAGGCGATAACGAGTTTGGCACCGGATTTCTTGCCGGCTGGGGATACGGAGACGGCTACGGCGTTCCCTTTGTTTGGGACAGAGGAGCATTCGGCGGAATGTTTTCTTTTGGCGGAGAGTTGCGTATGTGGTGGACTAATTACTGGGGTTGGGTTGATGGATATTCCGTATATGACGAAGACAATAACCATGTTTATCCGTGGTGGGTTGACGGATATAGAAAAAAACTAACGAGGTTCGGCTGGGCTCCGATGTTTCGCTTCATGTATCACCCGTTCGGAATGCCTACTTTGAAGGGACAAGTAAAAGTTGCAAAATCTCTTGACCCGTATGTTGGTATGAAATTTGGATTTTCGGTAATCAATTACAGCAAAGACGACCAATACTACAATGTTCCCGGCAGAGACCGCAGATATGTAGATTTTCCCGTTTTTAATCTTGTTTGGGGTGGACTTCGCTGGTACTTTACGGAAAACGTTTCTTTGTGGAGCGAGGCGAGTATTTATGATTTCTCGCTCGGCTTAAATTTCAAATTTTAGTTTTGAAAACCCAGAAGTTGCTTACGCAGAAATTTACTGCGGCGGCAACCGATATTCCTGCGAGGTTTGAAATCCAATCCTGAATGTGTAGTATTTCGGTCAGGAAAACGAGCGTTATCCAGTTAAATACAAACGCTGTAATAAATGAACTTGCGTTAAATTTAAGAAATGCCGAAAACACGTTAGAGTTCCGTTTCAAACGGCGGTCGTTCCAAGTCCAGAAATAATTCAGCAGAAAATTGCTTGTGATTGCCGTTTGAATTGCGATAAGCGAACTTATGCGGTAATCAATATTAAACTGCCGAGTGCATAAAATAAAAATCCCCTGATTCACAAAAACACCGCTTGTGCCGACAATGCCGAACTTCAAAATTCTGAAAAACATTGACTTGTCTTTTTTCATTTTCTGTTCCAGACACTTTTAATCGGCACAATCGCCTGCATTGTTTGACGATTATTTACGCCGCCGTCGGTAAATATAAACGATAGAGTAAATTCGATTTTCGCGAATTTGCTATCTAAAAAGTGCGCGTTTATGTCAAACTGTCCGAAGTTGTCGAAAAATCTGTCGTCGCCCGTTTCCAAGTTGTAATAATACGGCGCGTTTTCGTAGATTTTGAAATAATGCGAATAGCCGAAACCGCAGCGTTTGAAATCAATCTTTGCCGAGGGCTCAATGCCGAATGTTGTGTGGTAATTGGACGTGTATTGCCGTTGGCGGTCGTAGGTAAGCATTCCGCGGATTGCCGTTTCAAAAAAGTTTACTTTCGGGCTTGCAAAATCATCTAATTTATAGGAAACTTTTCCTAAAACGGCTCCGATGTCCTGAACAGGGTCGCCGTGATAGTTTCTGTCGCGGCTTGCTATGTGGTCGTATAAAAACTGCCAGCCGAAGTTCAATTCCTGCCGTTCGCTTAGTTTCAGGAAATAATCGAAGTCATTACCCAAAAGAAATCTTTCGCGAGTGTCTTTTGATTCGAAACCTATCCAATCGACCCAAACCGACCATTGAAGAGAGGGGTGTTTGTTCCGGAAGTAAACGCCTTCAAAAACAGGGTTTTCAAACTGCCAGCGTTTTGATAGAACGTAATCGTGATATTCAATGAAATTCAAGCGCTGAACGCTTCCGAAAAGAAATGTGTTTGTTTCGTTTTGAAATTTATAGGAAACGAGCGGTTGAAAATCCTGATTCCTTTTGTCGCCGAATGTTTGAAACAAGTGAACTCCCAAAAGAACCGTATTGTATTCGTCCGGCAAAAAGCCGAATGATATATCCGAACTTGTGCCGAAGACCGTGCCCGACTCCTCTTTCCCGAATTTGTTTTCAAGATTGTCGAACACTCCGCGGAAGTTGCCGTCAATCGAAAAGCCCGTCGCAAATGCCGTAGCGCAAAGTAATAAGAAAAGCAGGTTTCTTTTGACTGAAAACATTTAATTTCCTATGCCCCAGACCTGTCCGTCGCTTGTGGAGAATCCTAAAAACGCTCTTAATCTTTCGCGGGCTTCATGGTCTTTATATATTTTTCGTAATGCTTTATCGCGGGTCAAACGCACTTTTTCGCGGGTCATATTTAATTCCGCTCCTATTTCTTCAAGCGTTTTTGCCGACGAAAAGTTAATGCCGTAATACATTCGTATAATTTTCTCTTCCGTTTCATCAAGTATCGGAAGCAAGTGTATAATTTCTTCTATTTCGTTGCGAAGTTCGTTGAGCAAAAGATTCTCGTCCTGCGACGGGTCAATCCCTATCGTGTCCAAAAGCGTTTGCGAATTTTCTTCCTCGTTTGCCCCCGACGTCGGCTGGTCGAGCGAAGTGTTTTTGCTCTTTTCCATAATCTCGACAATATCGTCCTTATACTTCGAAAACTCTTCCGAATTTATTACCGTATCGAAGTCGCCGTCGTTTTTATCGACCATTTGTCTGAATTTGTTTACCAGGGCTATTTTGTTCGCCGGAATATGCACGGAGCCGGTTCTGTCGAGAATCGCCTTTTGAATCGCCTGCCTAATCCACCAGACCGCGTATGAAATAAACTTCACGTCGCGCTCCCTGTCAAAGCGTTTTGCGGCTTTGAGAAGTCCCATATTCCCTTCGTTCACCAACTCTAAAAACGACATGCCGCCCGTAATCTTGTGCTTTCTCGCTTCTCTTGCTACAAAGCGCAGGTTTGCCGTAACGAGTTTCTCTTCCGCGCCGGGGACTTTATTATGTATGTCTTCTACGAGTTTTTGCTCATCTTCCTCGCTCAGAAGCGGATATTTCGCGACGTCTCTAAAATATAACTTCTCTACTTTTGTCTGTTCTTTTTGTTTTTTTGCCATAGTTTATGTTTCCAAAAAAAACGCAGGTGCGAAAACTCCGCACCTGCTGAAATACTTTTTATATTGAACGCTGATTACTCGGGTTTGCAACTACTACGATTCCCTCGTCCGAAACAAAATATTTCTTTCTGTCCTCTTCCAAATCGTAGCCGATTTTCTCTCCCGGGGCTATCTTCACGTCTTTGTCGATAATTGCCTTGCGGATTTGCGCTCGCTCGCCTATATCAACGTTCGGGTGGATAACGGAATCCTCGACTCTTGCGAAACTGTGGACGCGGACGCCGCGCGAAAGCACGGAGCGAACCACTTCACCGCCCGAAATGATACAACCGCCCGAAATAATAGAATCAATCGCACAGCCGATACGTTTGTCTTTCGCCGTGTCGCCGCTTCCGAATACGAATTTTGCGGGCGCCGACTGCTCCGACGGTGTGCGTATGGGCCACCAGTCGTTGTATAGGTTGATTTCGGGAACAACATCACGCAAGGTCATATTCGCGCGATAATACGCTTCCAGAGTTCCCACGTCTTCCCAGTACTGGCACTGTTGCGGCGACTCGCCCGGAATCACGTTCGTATGGAAGTCATAGACGTAAACCGGATACTCCTTGAATATCGACGGAATAATGTTCTTGCCGAAGTCGTGCGAAGAGTCCTTGTCTTCCGCGTCTTCGTTGAGTTTGCGCACCAGGAAGCCCGTGTTGAAGATATAGTTCCCCATAGAACACAGCGCCATCTTCGGATTGCCCGGCATTGGTTTGGGTTTCTCCGGCTTCTCTTCAAAGCCAATCATTCTGCCGTTCTGGTCAACCTGAATAACACCGAACTGTGACGCCTCTTCAATCGGCTTCGGAATTGCCGCTACCGTGCAAATCGCGCCGTTATCGCGGTGATAGTTCAGCATTCTCGAAATGTCCATCTTGTAAATGTGGTCGGCGCCGAAGACCGCTACAAAGTCGGGCTTCTCGTCGTAAATCAAGTTTATGTTCTGATAAATCGCATCTGCCGTTCCCTGATACCAGTTCTTACCCGTTCTCATCTGCGCAGGAACCGGGTCGATATACTGCCCCAGCATGCTCGATAACTGCCAGCCGCTTGTCAAGTGACGAATGAGAGAATCCGCTTTGAACTGCGTAAGAACCTTGATTTTGCAAAAACCCGAATTGACGAAGTTGTTCAACACAAAGTCGATAATACGGTATTTGCCGCCGAAAATAACTGCCGGTTTTGCTCTGTCGCGAGTAAGCGGATAAAGCCGCGACCCTTCGCCGCCCGCCATAATCATTGCTAAAACATTAGCAGACCCCAATGTCTTTCTGAATGAATCCATATACTTTATCCTCCTTTTTGGACGTTTACGTTTATTTATTTACCTGTTCTGCCGGAATATTCGCCGGTCAATGTATTTACTATAATCGTTTCATCTGCCTCTATAAACATGGGAACCTGTATCGTTATTCCCGTCTCTAACTTTGCCGGTTTGGTAACATTGCCCGAAATGGTCGCTCCCTTTATCCCCGGCTCCGTCTCAACTACTTTCAATTGGACGTTTGACGGCGGCTGAACGCCTATCGGTTTTCCGTCGTAAAGCATAATCTGGCAGGTGCCGTTGGGAAGCAGATAGCCCATCGCATCGCCCGTCTCTTCCTGTGACATCGTAAACTGCTCGTAGTTCTCGCAGTCCATAAACACAAAGCCCTCGCCGTCTTCGTAAAGATACTCAAACTGCTTTGTCTCAACAAAAGCCGTCTCTACTTTTTCATCTGTTCTGAAACGATTCTCAATCTGACGCCCTGTTATAATGTTTTTAAGGGTCGTGGAAATATAGTTCGAGCCGCGAGCCGCCATTGTTCTCGTCAGGTCGGCAACTCTACAGGGTGCGCCTTCGTAAAGAAGTATCATTCCTTTTGAAATTTCGTTTGCTTTAATGGTCATCTCTTCACTTCTCCTTGCTTATTTTGTTAAATTACTCTATCGGTTCAACTGAAAATACATTATTGTTTGTGCCTTGTGGTATGTTGTCGGCAGAATTTGTATCAGATTTATTCCAGCGCTCCAAAACCTCGTTGGCGGCAATGCGCAGGTTTGGGTCGGGATTAGTTACAAAACCCTCTATTCTCCGCTTTACCGAGCGGTCGTTTATCTTGCCGAGTGCGGTTATCGCCTCTATCTTTACGCGATTGTCGTCGGTGCTTTCAAGAATACTCAATATAAGTTGGATTTGACTCTGCGCCTGCAACTCGCCGAGAACTGTTATCGCACGGATTCTTATCGTCCGGTTCGGCTCCTCTTTGGCTATTCTTGCTACAACATCAATGCCGTCGTTTCCGTGTTTGGCTATTTCGTCCAGGATTCTGCGCGCCTGACGCGGGTCGAATCTGTCGGCGGCGTATGTCTGCGCCAATGATACCGTCAGCGAATATATCTCCTTGTACAGTAGCGGAAGCGTATCCTGCGGCGGTTGTGTCGCGTCAAAGAGCGTATCCAGTACTTCCAGCAGTGAGTCCATTTGCAACTTCAAACTTGCGTTTTCCGCGTTCAAGCATTCTATATCGCGTTCGAGTATGTCGATTCTTTTGTTCATTATCCGCATGAGAGTATCATGATGCGCGAAGTTGTCTTCTACCGTTCTGAACTGTGCGCGGTTGTCAATCCACTTCTTCTTTCCGCCGAGATTAAACGACAAGCCCGCTACAAGTCCGGGTTTTATCCAGTCCTCGTGAAACTGTGGCGTCATTGTTACGCCGAAGTCGCGATTCTGCGTTATGAACATTCTCTGCAAGTCCAGAATCGAGACATATATCTCGCCGCGATTCTCCTTCATAAAGCGAACCGTTGCCGTGAGCGCAAGATAGAATTTATGTTGCTGCGAAAATCCTTCGAGTGTCAGATAGAAATCATCGCCGAAGTATTTTTCTATAGCCGCAAATCCGTTAAGTTGGTCAATCTTGGAATCGGGAAGCGTAAGCAGTCCCGCGTGAAAGCGCATTTGAATATAGTCGGAACTCTTGCCGAACGCCATAAACAGTTCGTTGGTTGAGCCGTGGAGGTTGGAATCCTGCCTGCTTCGGGCAAGCGTCTCGTTATGGAACATATTCCGCACGCCGATAGCCAGCGACGGCACAGCCCGCGTATATTCGTTCAGTATTCGTCCCTTTATCGCAAAGTTAAACCCGTCGGCATAACCCAGCGTCCCTTCAAACCACTCGCTCGCGCCCACGTTCATATACATCAGCGACTTGCCGGTCATACCCTTGTCAAACTCGGTATTCAGGAATATGTTATAGTTGGTAACAAATCGCCCCGCTCCCACAAAGTCAGCGTTCGGAGTAAAACGAGTCGTAGCCCATCGCGTTTTAGCCGGAGCAACCGCGACAACAATCAAAAGTAATAAGAGTATTTTCATCATCAGGCGAGTCCTTTCGCCATAAAAATAATACATTCTGCAAGAGAAAAGCGAATAGTTGTCGATATTTATGTAATTATTTTGAAATTACCGCTTAACACCCAGACGCGCCGAGTATCGATGCGTTCTGCCGTTACGGTCTTTAACCTCCGCGATTACGAGATACGTCCCGTTGGCGACGATACGTCCTGCCGAATTACGCAAATCCCAAACCGTAGGGTCACGGCGTGCCGTGACCGCCCACACAACATTACCCGTCATATCATAAATCACAACATTCATTTCCGCAATTCTCTCGCCACCGGGCAACACAACGCTAATCTCCACCTTATCACTCACAGGATTCCCCGTGAATCTTATTCCGCCGCGATTGTTTGCTTCTTTGTTGTCGGCGATTGATGTCGGGTCGTCGTCGCGTATATCTGTTGTCAGCACTAAAAACCTTTCGGTTATCGTAACCATAATGTTTCTTTCGAGAACCGTGTAATTCTCTGCTGTAATATCTTCGGTTATTACGGCAACAAGAAACCTTTCGCCTATCGACAAATTTATATTCCTGTCAAGGATTATGTCGCTCCTCAAACTTCGCGAGTTATCGTTACTGCTTCTAATCCCGAATCTCGGTCTGCCGTTCAAAACACTTCTGTCGTCCGTTATTCGGTTTAAGGTATCGGTCGCAAAGTTATCGAAGCCGAGAATGTTTTCAATATAATCAAACAATGCGCCGGAACGCCTTATCTGTTCTTCTGTCTGAATCCTGTCTGTTACGTTGCCTCTTTCGTCTCTCAATACCACGTTAAGCGGACGTCTGACTATTTCGTAGTCAATCGAATTATTGCTCAGAAACACATTGCTGCGGATTCTCTCATCAGATACCATTGCTATAGGTGCCAAATGGTCGTAATATCTGCCGACTTGCCACGGTGCGTCGTTGATTCTCAATCTAATCGACTCTGTTCTGCCGTCGCCGAAGTCCATTATGGCGGTTGGTCTCGGTGCTTGCGGCATTCTGTTAAATACTAACCTTCTCGGCTCTTCGCCTTCCCACTCAACACGGATTGTTCTGTGAACGATGTTGAAAGTCGTAGTTGTGTTTGTCAGATTGATATTCGGATTACTTTCCGTTAATATTGCGGTGGCGGTATATGGAAGTCCCGGGGTGTTCCTGTCCATTCCTCGGCTTGCCGGAGTTACCTGAACGGGAAATCTCGCATCACTGCTCGTCGCCGTCGGTGCTTGAAGTTCGCCGTGCCATTCAAGGCGAGTTTCTCCCCAAATTACCGCGACATCTCGTCTCGTGATAGTAAAAACTATTGTCGTATCAATATATGACCGGTCACCTATTCCCGTTATCTTAACGCTTGCCGTTCCTGCGTTTCTGTTATTGGTGTATTCGGCGGTAAAATGCTCATTCTCCGTCAGCGTTACCGTAGATGTCCCGACAAACTCAAGTGTTGCGAATCTTTTATCCGTGTTATCATAAACAAGGCAAACATCGGGCAGGTTTATTGTGTAAGACAGTTTGTCCATCGGGCGCGTAGCAGTTCCAAGCGCTCCGCAAACGCACATCTCCGTTTGTTCGCCTTCTGCTGCGTAAGTCGGCTCTGTTGTTACTTTCCATTCGTCGAAGATATGAAACACCGGTCGATTGCCGGAAACAGTGCCACCGGTAATACTACCGCAGCCGTTAATTACTCCATTGTTTGTAAGCGTTCTGCCATTAATGTTAATTGTTGCACCGCTTGGTATCGTAAGCGTATGAGTGCTTGGAGTGCTTGGTATTGTAAAATTGTCAAAAAGCATTACATTGCCGTAAACACTGCCGTTATTGCCGATAAAGAGTATGCCGTTGGTTTTTCTGCTTACATCAGTATCGCCGATACTGTTTGCAAATACAATTGCGTTACCGTTCATTGTAAGAGTACCCGCAGAAAGCGCGTTAGCACCTCCGCCGATTCCGTTGGCACCACCGTGACCTGTTGCTCTAATAAATCCGCCGTTTATGATAATATTGCCGGCTGCTTGGTTAAGACCGCCGCCGATTCCCGCACTGCTTGAGCCGCCATTTGCATGCAAACTCCCATCGTGTCGAGAACGGTCAGATATTGTAAGTGTTGCCCCTGCCGGCACACGTATTGCGGCACCATCACTTCCGCCGGCAAGTAGATTTGTTCCTGATGATAAGAGCAAGGTTAATTCTGCGCCGCTGTTGAGCAAAATCGGAGATTGATTTTCCCTAAGTTGTGTTATGCTTACATCAACAAGCATAATACTTGCTTTTGCATTAGCCGCAACTTCTATTCGTCTTTGGTTTGGGCTATCTCCCGTGATTTCTATTAATACCTCATTGTCTAATATGGTATAGACATTATTCGCAAATATATAATTGACCGTACTGTGGTCAGGTAAATCGTTTGATAAATCAATATGAACCGACATATCAATAACCTCGCCGCCGCCTATAACCTCGCCGTCGATTGTTCCGAAGTTATAGATTACTTCTTGATTATCCAATCCATATCTTTCAATGACAATATTACCGAAATTCTTTATTGTTCCGCCATTTTCCAACAGACTGTAATCAGGGATTGTGAGCGTTACGCCGCTTGCTATGGTTAATGTTTGACCATGCTGTATTCCCAAGTTGTGATAATACATTTCAATGTCTTGATTTATCGTTACTTCATTGCCGAAGAATCCGCTGTTGCCGTGTTGGTCGTTATCAATGTTAATGAGCAGTATGCCGCCTGTTTTTCTATCATTGTTCGTATCGCTGATACTACCGGCAAACACAATGGCGTTCCCGCTCATTGCAAATGTTCCGCCGGCGGTACCGTTAAGCCCTCTGCCGATTCCCGAACCCAAATTCAAATCCCAATCGTTCCTGTTTCTTGCGTATGCCTTAACAAAGCCGCCGCTTATGGTAACATTTGCTCCGTTACCGTTATTGCCTCCGCCTATTCCTGCGCCGCCGTCGTAGCCGTATGCAGTAATCGTTCCGCCGTTTATGTTTATATTATTGCCTCCGGTGCTTTGTCTGCCTCCGCCGATTCCTGCACCCTCTCTGCCGCCGATTGCGGTAATCGTTCCGCCGTTTATGTTTATAATTCCTCCGTTACGACCTTCGCCTCCTCCGATTCCTGCGCCCCGTTCTCCGCCGGTTGCGGTAATCGTTCCACCGTTTATTGTTATGCGGTCTACGGTGTTGTTGCTGTTTCCGCCGATTCCTGCGGCGCCATTGCCACCGGTTGCGGTAATCGTTCCGCTGTTAATTATTATATTTCTGTAATCTTCGCCGCCGATTCCGGCACTGCCTGCTCCACCGCGTACCGTCAAACTGCCGGTACCGTCTATCGTAAGCACTGTGTTCGTCATTAACATTATGCCTGCGCCTCCCCCAATACTTCCGGAAGCAATTGTATTTTCTCCGACAAGTGTAAGCGTAACATCATTGTTGTTTTGTATCTTAATCGGAGAGCCTCCAGATTCCATAACAACATTTTGCAACGTAATTTTAGCGTTGCCTTCAATACTAATAAGCCAATTGCCTATACCTGTTCCGATACTTGTTCCGGTAAATGTTATATTAGCGTTGTCATTAATTATAATAAAATTGTGATTTACTGAATAACCGACGCCGTTTCCTACTCCGGTCGTTAGGTTAAAATCCCCCTGCGGTTGCGCCGCCGCCACTCCCACAACAACCAACACCGCCGCCAATACCTTCAAAATTCTGCCCTTCATACATACACCTCTATTTAATAGTTTCCTTCAAGACATAAAATACTAAATCCCCACACATCAAGGCAAGCATTTTTGACATCTTTCGCAAATTTTACGCAAATTCAAGCAAGCGGAAACCATCTTTCTCAATTTTGCATACCCCGTCGCGGGATAACACCCGCGCCACCCCTTTAGGAAAGGGGAATTTTCGTTTGCTATAATTTGTGAGGTTTTACAAAGTTTCACGGGTGACAATTCCCCTTTCTTAAAGGGGTGGCG
>Ga0209737_10002275_pt1 | contig 13449 bp, 11 predicted proteins | sample TergutCu122P3_FD_187284 | JGI IMG/M metagenome (GOLD analysis project Ga0209737, IMG submission 187284) | Cubitermes ugandensis P3 segment gut microbial communities from Kakamega Forest, Kenya - Cu122 P3 (SPAdes) (version 2) | ecosystem: Host-associated > Arthropoda: Insects > Digestive system... | reverse complement strand
CTTATGCAGGTAGGTTTTACTAACCCCGGAATTATTGGCGCCGATGTATGCCACCTCAACCTGCATAAGACCTTCGCTATGCCCCATGGCGGCGGCGGTCCCGGAGCCGGTCCCATTGCCGTAGCCAAACATCTGACTCCTTTCCTGCCCTCGCATCCCGTTGTGAAGGTCGGCGGCGATAAAGGTGTTCATGCTGTGGCGGCAGGTCCCTACGGAAGTGCAATGTTGCTGCCTATTACGCATGCATACATTAAATTATTAGGCGCCGATGGACTTAAAAAAGCTACCGAAATAGCAATTCTGAATGCCAATTACTTATCTGCTAAGTTGCGCCCACACTACGATACGCTTTACACCGGCGAAACAGGTCGCGTTGCCCACGAATGTATTATTGATACACGCAGTTTCAAAAAAGAATATGGCGTTGATGCTACGGATATCGCCAAACGTTTGATGGACTTCGGTTTCCATGCACCAACCCTATCGTTCCCCGTACCTGATACGCTGATGGTAGAACCTACAGAAAGCGAGCCGCTGGCAGAACTCAACCGCTTTATTGAAACTATGATTACCATTAAGCAAGAATGTGAGGCTATTAAGTCAGGACAGCTTGATGCTGAGGACAATCCATTGAAGATGGCTCCCCATACAGCTTTGGAAGTTACCGGCGATGAGTGGAAGCATAAATACCCTCGTGCACAGGCAGCTTACCCATTGCCATGGATAGCCGATAACAAATTCTGGTCCCATGTAGCTCGGGTGGACAATGGTTACGGTGATCGTAATTTAGTGTGCTCCTGTAATTTAATGGAATTGTACCTGTAAAAGAATGGGGTAAATGTAGCTGTTATGTTAATTTTTTTACTACCTTTGCTTGTTATTTTAAATATGAAAACTGTAAATGACGAAAGCTAACACTAATATCATGCGTGAGCGCTTTAAATTGTATCGAGAGCCTCAGAAAGTGCAGGAAGCCGGTTTGTACCCATACTATCGCGCTATAGAATCGGAACAGGATGCAGAGGTGATGATGAGCGGAAAGAAAGTACTCATGTTTGGGTCTAACAGCTATTTAGGTTTGACCAACCACCCCAAGGTAAAGGAAGCTGCTATTAATGCTATAAAAAAATATGGTTCAGGCTGTGCCGGATCACGCTTTCTTAACGGCACATTAGATATACATATCGAATTAGAAAACCGCCTGGCGCAATTTGTAGGTAAAGATGAGGCATTGGTATATAGTACAGGTTTCCAATCCAACCTCGGCGCTATTCCCACTGTCACCTTTCGAAATGATTATATTCTTCTTGATGAACTCGACCATGCTTCTATCATAGAAGGCGCTCGCTTGTCGTTTGCTAAGACCTTAAAATTTAAGCATAACGACATGGAGTCGCTCGAAAAAATGCTGAAACAATGCGAGCCCGACAAGCTAAAACTTATTGTGGTTGACGGCATTTTCAGCATGGAGGGCGATATCATCAACCTTCCCGAAGTGGTGCGATTGGCAGAACAATACAGCGCCAATATTATGGTTGACGACGCCCACTCCTTAGGAGTAATCGGCGAAGGCGGACGCGGCGTCTCTTCCCATTTCGGGCTTACCGATAAGGTTGATATTATTATGGGGACATTCAGTAAATCATTAGCTTCTATTGGTGGATTTTTAGCTGCCGACAGCGAAACGATTAACCTTATCAAACATACTTCCCGCTCGCTGATTTTTAGCGCAAGTATCACTCCGGCTGCTGCAGCCAGTGCATTAACGGCGCTTGACATTATGATTAGCGAGCCCGAACGGATTGAACGTTTGTGGGCTAATACCCGTTTCTGCTTAGAGGGATTCCGTAATATGGGCTTTGATACCGGACATTCCTGCTCGCCTATTATTCCTTTGATGATTCGCGACAACACAAAAACATTCCTCTTTACAAAAATGGCTTTTGATGAAGGTTTATTTGTGAACCCTGTTGTGTCGCCGGCAGTGGATAACGAATCAACATTAATTCGTTTCTCGCTCATGGCTACGCATACCCGACCCCAATTAGAAATTGCGTTAGAGAAAATGCAAAAAATAGCTCGTCAGTTGGAAATTATCAAATAAAATTTATAACCATGGTAAGCATCAAAGAGGTTACAACGGCTAAAGAATTAAAGCAATTCATTAAATTTCCCTTTGAGCTTTACAAAGGGCATCCGCAGTGGGTTCCACCCTTGATTGCTGACGAAAAGAAAACTTTAAACCCAAAGATTAACCCTTCGTTTGAGACCTGTGAGGCTACTTATTTTTTAGCTTATAAGGACAATAAGTTGGCTGGTCGTGTAGCGGCAATTATCAATCCTCGCGCCAACGAAAAATACAACAATAAACTCACCCGTTTCGGATGGTTCGATTTTATTGATGACGAAGAAGTATCGGGCGCCTTATTGAAAGCTGTGGAAGATTGGGGAAAGCGCAAAGGCATGGACGGAGCGCATGGTCCTTTGGGGTTCACCGACTTCGATGCACATGGCGTATTGGTGGAAGGATTTGAACATACGCCGCCAATCATCAGCGTTTATAACTACCCTTATTATCCCAATCATCTCGAAAAGCACGGCTACAAAGGAACAGTTGATTGGATACAATATCGTTTTAATGCCTCGCAACAAGTGCCTGAAAAGGTAGAACGCATCAATAATTTGATAGCCGAAAAATATAAACTGCGAATATTCATACCTAAGAAACGTAAAGAAGTTTTGCCTTACGCGCATAAGTTGTTTGATACAATCAATGATGCTTTCGACGGCGCGGGTATCTACGGCTTTGTTAAAATGTCGCCTGCACAAATCAATTATTACATCAAGGCTTACATACCTTTTGTCCGACCGGAATTAGCCTGTTTTATCATTGATGAGAACGACAATGTAGTAGGTTTCGGCTTAAGTATGCCTTCCTTATCCAAGGCTTTCCGTAAGGCTAAGGGAAAACTTTTCCCTTTCGGATTTATTCATATATTGCGAGCTTTGCGTAAATATTCGGAAATAGACTTGTATTTTATCGGTGTAAACCCCGACTGGCAACACAAGGGTGTTCACTCGCTCTTTTATGTAGCGCTAAATAAATCGTACATTAAACACAATGTGAAAGTGGCTATTTCCTCTTCACAGATGGAAAGCAACACCAAAGCTATAGGTATATGGGATAATTATGACAAGGAATTTTTATTTCGTACCCGTTGTTTTATTAAGGAAGATATTTAGACAATGATTTGGCGTATAAAAAAAATCTTCCCTATTGAGGGGCTGACCTTGCTTTATGCAACGGTAACAGCTTTGTACATGCTCGTGTTGCCGGGAGCCGCCGAGGGACAGGTATTGCCTGCTCTCTTAGGTTTCCGCCTTTTGGTGGCAGTTGTTATTCTGCTGCTTGCGCTTGTGCCCTTAACAAAATTCATGGCTTTTGTTCGTCAAGTACTTCCGGTTGGGCTTATTCTCTATTGGTATCCCGAAACCTATTATATCAGCAGCCCTGTTTTTCCTAATTTAGACGATTTTTTTATAGCAATGGATGAGCGTTGGTTCGGTTGTGCGCCTTATTTGGAATTTAGCAGGATAATGCCATGGTATTGGTTTAACGAATTGATGAATTTTGCCTATCTCTCGTTTTATGTTATCGTCGGCTGGACGGTATTGTATTTTTATTTCAAAGATACAGCTACGGGCGCTAAGGCAGCCTTTGTAGTTTTGTTCAGCTTTTTTTCTTACTATATACTTTTTATTCTGATGCCCGTGATGGGTCCGCAATTTTATTTGCCTTCGCCCGAAAACAGTACTCCCTACACCTATCCGTTCCGTGCGATTGTCCTTTTTCTGCAAGAAGTGGGCGAGAATCCTACCGGGGCTTTCCCCAGTTCCCACGTGGGAGTTACAATAATCAGCCTCATGTTCTTATTTTTCCACAAACAACGTAAATACACTTATTATCTCTTGCCTATAGTTATTTTATTGATGGCATCAACCGTATATATCAAAGCGCATTATTTGGTTGATGTTTTTGCAGGATTACTGACAGCCCCCTTGTTTTATTGGCTGGGTATGTATGTTTGGAAGAAAGTAACTACTTCGTTTTCTTCCGCATCCGCGAAGTAGGAATGTTCAACTGCTCGCGGTATTTGGCAATGGTGCGGCGGGCAAAGGTAAAACCACGTTTTTGCATCATATCAACCAGTTCTTCGTCCGACAAGGGGTGCATCTTGTCTTCCTCCTCAATGAGTTCTACAAGGATTTTTTTGACATTACGAATAGACATCTCTTCGCCCGAATCGCTGGTGGCTCCTTCTGAGAAGAAATGCTTGAGTGAAAATATGCCAAAATGGGTTTGAATATATTTGCTCGCCGCCACTCGTGAAATGGTCGAAATATCAAGATTCGCCACCGCTGCGATATGTTTCAGCGCCATGGGTCGAAGCAGGCTTTCGTCGCCCTCTCTGAAATACTCGCTTTGATAATCGAGAATTGCCTGCATGGTGTGCATTAAAGTGTCGTGCCGCTGCTTCAAAGCGTCAATGAACCATTTGGCAGATTCTATCTTCTGTCGAAGAAAAACCACCATTTCTCTGTCCTGTTTGGTTTTAGCCTTTTCCTCACGATGCAGCATATCCTGATATCGTTGATTTATGCGCAAGTCGGGAATTGTATAACGCGGCATAGTCAGTTGAAATTCGCCATCTTTAATTTCTAACAGAAAGTCGGGAACCACATGGTTCATTCGGTCGTCCACGCTATCAATGCCTGCGCCGGGTTTAGGATTCAGATGAGTAATAATGTTCAATATCTCCTTGAAATCCTCGTCGCTCAAGTGTAGTTTTTCCTTTATTCGATCGAAAGCGCGGTTGCTAAAATTTTCAAAATATTTTGAAAGTATAGTAATGGCTATATCCACCTTAGGTGTTTGTTCTTTATTTTCCAGCTGAATCAGCAAACATTCCTGCAGGTTGCGGGCAGCTACTCCTATAGGTTCAAAATGTTGGATTTCTTTTAAAATAGACTTCAATTCTTTTTCAGAAGTTTCTATATTCAAATGAAAAGCGATATCATCAACTAAAGATGTAAGGTCGCGGCGCAAATAACCGTCTGAATCCAAGCTGCGTATAAGAAATAAAGCTAAAGAATACTGTTGTTCGTTTAAGCCGAGATAACCCAACTGCATCTCTAATTGTTCCTGTAAAGTTTCCCTTGCTGAGAGTGTAGGAAAACTACTGAGTGCAGCGGTTGAAGAAGAAAACGAATTATAAGAACGTATTGATGATTCACGACTGACATACTCATCGAGACTAATATTGCCCTCATCCTCATCGGCGGAAACTATTTCTTCAAGTGCAGGATTTTCTTCCAGTTCCTTTTCTATCCGCTGCTCTAACTGTAATACGGGCATCTGCAACATACGAATCACCTGCACCTGTTTAGGCGATAATTTTTGTTGCAACGACTGTTGTAGTACTTGTTTAAGCATGGTCGAAAATTAAGACACTAACTTACAAAGTTAGCAATTTTATCTTAATTTTGCCACTATATCCCACAAAATTACACCAATACTCACCGAAACATTTAAGGAGTGTTTTGTGCCCCATTGCGGTATTTCCAATACGATATCACAAGCGTCAACCACCTGTTGTTGTACCCCTTTTACCTCATTTCCAAAAATTAAGGCATATTTTTTATTCGGCTCTGGTTTAAATTCTTGCAATGGCATACTGTTTTCAGCCTGTTCTACGGCAACAATCGTGTACCCCTCCTGTTTCAAGGTTTTAACAGCAATTACAGTATCTTGTTCATAATACCAGTCAACCGTATCCTCAGCGCCCAAAGCGGCTTTATGAATTTCGGCGCTTGGCGGCATGGCACAAATCCCGCATAAGTAAATTTTAGCAATACGGAAAGCATCGGCAGTGCGAAAAGCCGCACCAATATTATGTTGGCTGCGCAGATTATCAAGCACTAAGACTAAAGGAGCCTTGGTGACCTCTTTGTAGTCCTGCGGCGTTAAGCGCGGAAGTTCGCTATTTAGGAGTTTGCGGGGCATTTGATTTAAAAATTAGGAATCGTCATTCTTTTTCCAACACAATAATCTCCGACAATTTTTGAATGATCGTGTTGATCCTATTTTTTAAAGCAATATATTCGCCGGCAGGATAAATATCTTTTTTGAGATTATATCTAGCACTTATTGTAATTATGTTTTCTGTAGCCTGTGTCGAATATTGAAAAAAAACTAATGTGTCATTTATCTCTATATCTGAGGGCAGAAAATTTACTTTGTAACCTTCCGGAATAGTAATGGTTGTATTATAGATATCTCCACGGGCATATATTAAATCAACCGGTAATGTTCTTTCCGTTTGTTTAAAGGGATTATCCGATAGCGATAAGTTACAGAAAGGCATAACAAATATCTTATCGTCATGAGATTCTAAGTCAATATTTGCATTAAATGAAAAAATAAAAGGGAGTTCCAATTTCCTTACATTACTTGTGTTGATGTTTTCAGGATTAATATTATAGGTTTTGTTCAAATAATTTAAAAACTTTTCTTCCCCTTCATCATAAATCTTTCTATATTGGTAAGCGTATGGGCCTGTTCTAGAACTCGTTATTTCCACAATAGAATATTTCATCGCAGGAAAAGGAGTAATGCGAAAGTCCCAATGTGCGATAGCATTATTAACTTGTTGCACTAAAACCCATTGTTCTACTTTTGGATTCACTATCAAGCCTTCTACATTAATACATCGTTCCGGCAATTTAGTAGGTGAAAGCAAAGGCTCTGTTGCATCAATGAATAATACCGTATTATCAATTTTAACCATGGCTATTACATAATTAAAAAACTTTTCAAAGGGATGGAATTTACTTACTGAACCGGAAGTTCGCGTACTCAATAGCACCGGACTGACATCTATCTTTGCTGCCTGTAGGAGTCCTATTAAAAAAAGATTCAAATTAGCTGCATTACCGGTTTTATCTTTCATAAAGTCATTAAATGATTTTATTGCATATTTTCCATTGTAACCATTCCAGTTATACGTGGATTTCACATAGTTGGTAATCTCTTTTACTTGTTCTAATGGCGACAAGCCTGATAGTGGTAATGTCTTTAATGTTTTAACAGCGTGTGCCTCACTCTTTTTAATATATTTCCCAAAATTCTCATCTTTTAAAAACTCTTGACATAATTTAGTCCAGGTAGTCATAATATTTCGCACCCCACCTGTGAAATTGCGAGTTTTAGACAGCTGGAAATCAAGAGATATCATATAATCTTTTGCAGTAGTAACAAATTCTTCATCTTTAAATGCCGGAATATTCCTCATGCCGAAAATAAATTCTACTTCTTGGTATCTTGTTCTTCCTAAACTAACATCATTTGGTAAAACTTTTGAACTTTGTTCGGCAAATTTGTTAGCCCCTTTCATAATATATACATATTCGTAAAATGGGTTGGCAAGATATCTTAAACGACTATATATAACGGGTATTCTTTTCTGAAAATTCCAAGTACCCATATTAAAATAATAAGGAGTAATAATCGTATATTCTAATTCAATGACCGACCCTTCTTTTATATCCGGCATAGTAAATTTTTTTATTATCCAATCATTATCCAATTTCTCCTCATAAATTTTTTTCAAGTCTAACTCCGTCGTCCTACGTTGTTGGTCATCTATGTTATAGACAGTTGCTTTTTCAATTTTTAACTCCTCCCAGGTTCGTCCTTTCTGGTAAATGGGAATTTCAAAGGTGGCATAATCAATACCTGCTTGTTTCAGAATTTTTAGTTTAATTTTTTTATTTTTATGTAACTTAAATCTCTCATCTTTATCTACAAGAAAGCGATAATCTCCGAATTCGTAAATTACTATAGCCTCGGCTTTCTTGTCTTTATCATATTCGATCATAGTCATTTCGTAAGAAGTAACATTTCCAGGCGTAAAGGAATAATCTTGGGAATAGGCATATCCCATGGCGAGTGTTACAAGCAATAGAGCTAATTTTCTTTTCATAAAGCGGTTAGATATAATTTTCTGTTTTCATTATTAAATATGGCTTGCATAAAGGTGTAAAATTCTTCATATTCATCTCGTGCATATTTTCCGTTATAAATTAATATGGTTTTATATACAATAAATTTGTTGCCAACATGTTCAAAATTCAATCTGTAAATTCCAAACGGGGTATTTATTGCAATATCTTCCGGTATTTTTGTAATATCCCAATCCAATTCATAGATAATCGTATCTTTATAATAAGTTGGGATATTGATTTCTATACCAAACATGCGGCTTGTCGGGTGCTCGTATTTTGGTAAAAGGATAGGAAAAGAACTAATAACTACATTATTGTTATATTTATTTACAATATTTTCCATTGCTAATTGCGCCTTTAAATCAATTTGTGCACTGTCGGGGTCTGTAATGAAGAAATTATAATTAACAAGATAATATGCGCCTGTCGGTAAAATATTATTCCGTATATATTGGTCTGTTATCGTTTGATTTATAGCAGCGTTTATCTCATTAAATCTTTCGTAATTTCTCCCTCGTTGTATGGATTTTAATAGACTTGTGTTATTTTTCACATGTATATGGCGAGAACAAGCCACATCAGGTATTTCTTTACTTGGCAATGTAATCAAGCGGCTATTATTTTCGGTTATCATTAAGGCTCTTTTCCCTTGTATGCTTGTGGGGATATAACCGAAAGGAATATTTTTATTGGTATTCTCTAAAAAAACAGTATCCGAGCCAAAAGGAACAGTTAGTATTGCATGATTGAATACTTGAGATGGAAAATTTTCGTCAACTTCAATGTGGCTTTTCCCCGAATAAATCAACGTGTAATATGAGGGTATACCGGCATGTTTTAATAACGCCTGCATGTAATTACTTAAAGCTTTACAATCGCCATAGCGGTTGGTGTAAACATATTCAGCCGGATAAGTCTGAAATCCTCCAATATCTATTGTTACATTGATATATCTTGTGTTTTTTTGCAAATAACGATAGAGTATTGCGGCCTTTTTCTTATTATCGGATACGCCGGCTATTAATTGGTTGACCTTTCGTTTCTCAGACTCCGGTAATATATCCCGACCCTTATTCAGACGATGAACCCAATTACCAAAAGTTTGCCAATTTTCCCACGAACCCTTTTCTCCATATTTGAAATGTAAGGGAACAACAATCAATTGAGGAATCTTACTTATGTTGTAATCTGCATTAACTTCAATGTTTTGAGCCGGGGCATAATCATATTTCCAAATATATTTGATAATGCCATTTTTTTCCAACACTTCAGGTTCTTCCATATGTTGCTGTTTATACTTTATAGGCATATTTGACGTTGTTTCTACCACAATTTTTCCGTCTTTTACAAGATTTTTTTCATGCAGCAAAGAAAAAGCCGTAATTTGAAAAAATTTTGGCTTAGTAACTCTTACAGCGTAATGTATGGTGTAGGGATAACTGTTATGCTTCAACTCAAATGTTTTTATGAAAGCATCGTCATAGAGCGATATGTCGCTAATATAACTCTGTGTCTTAATATCGCTTTTCTTTAATTCTCTGACGATGATGCCGTTTTTATCCTTGATGTAAGCATATAAAATATCAACCGTTTCGCCTTTTGAATAATATATGCCAATTTGTGCATCTTTGTCTCCATTGCGTTCATTGATTTTTAAGCATACGGAATCTATACGAATAAGTTTATTCCCCTTTACTTGAAAATGATGTGCGGATTTAAGCTGTTCACTTCGGTAATTTTGTGCTAATACTAATTGTAAAGTTGACACAAAGAATAAGAGCAAGATAGTTTTTATAATTCGCACAGCATAGTAAGGCATCATTGCATTCTCTATACTTATTTTTTGTCGTAACATATTCATTCACGTTCTTAATGTTGCAAAGATAACTCTATTTTTTAAAATCGCAAAATCCATTAACTAGCTCTTTCTCTCTGGTATTTTGTATATTGCCCAACATTCATCGTTCAGCGATATTTTCGCTATCCGTTGCTCATGGCGACCACCCTCAAATGGTGCTGCAAGGAATTGTTGCACAATTTCTAAGGCTGTGGCATTATCTATAAAACGTGCGGGAAGTACGCATACATTGGCATTATTATGGTTGCGTGTTATGCGTGCAATTGCAGGCGTCCAGCAAAGCGCAGCGCGAATGTGGGCGTGTTTGTTCAAGGTCATCGCCATTCCTTGTCCTGAGCCGCAAAGCGCAATTCCTGCTTCCGCTTCGCCAGTTTCCACTGCATTAGCTAAGGGATGGGCTACATCGGGATAATCCATACTTTCGACAGAATATGTACCGAAATCTTTTACATCAATGCCCTGCTCCAGTAGGCAGGTTTTCAAAAATTCTTTTTGTTCGAAGCCGGCATGGTCGGCAGCTATTCCTATTTTTTTCATTTTTAAATAATTAACTCAAAATATTTATGATGGCATAACTATTTCTTCACAAAGATACATAAAAAAATGGGGATTGGTAAATAAACAGCATTGTTACAAATACAATGTTTTTGTTATCAATGATTTAAAACATCTGTCTTTATATAGATTTACCAATGCCAAAGTTCTTTGCATTTTTTTTCCTATATTTGACTCCAAATTGTTGAATTATGAAAAAACGCTCTCTAATCTAAACGGCGAATGCTCTAAAGCGTTCAAATTTATAGGGTATTTGTGAGCGAGCCGATCTTATTAGTGAGACCAAAATTTATTCACTGATACATACATGTTTATGAAAACGACTATTACATTACTTCTCGCATTTTACTTTCTAATTCCTTTGCAAACAGAAGCACAGGACACGCCCGACCACTTTGTTATTAACGGAGTAGTAAAGGAGCAGCGTACAAATAAAAAGTTAGGCTACGTCAATGTACGTTATTTAGAACAAAACGTAAGCACCATCACCAATACAGACGGCGAGTTTACCATTAAAATTAAAAAGAAAGAAGGCGAAACAGGACGACTTGAATTTACAAGTTTAGGCTATAACAGTTTGCTTGTTCCCGTACACGGGAGAACGATTAAAGACACTACGCTCTACCTCACGCCCGGCGTTATTGTACTGAACCCTGTTACTATTTATTCCGGCGACCCTGAATCAATAGTTACGCAAGCCGTCCGTAAAATAAGAGACAACTACAGTTCAGAGGCATTGTTGTTCTCAGGTTTTTATAGAGAAACCATCAGGAAAAGGAGTAATTATGTCAACATATCGGAGGCGGTAATTGACATTTACAAAACGCCTTATACCAGAGGAATTAATGCCGACAGGGTGTATATTGAAAAAGGGCGACAACTCGCCGATTATAGCCGCTATGATACCGTGCTGGTGAAATTTCAAGGAGGACCGCTGCTTCCAATACAACTTGATGTGGTAAAAAACAACGACCTTTTCCTAACAGAAGTTGATATTCCCATGTACCAATATACCTTGGAACAATCAACAATGATAGACGACAGACCGCATTTTACCATAAAATTTTCAGCAAGGAAAGTAATGCCGGAATCTCCCTTTTACGGCGTCATGTATATAGACCAGGAAAATCTGACTTTTTCGCGGGTGGAATTTAATTTAAGCATGCAAGATAAAAAATTGGTTACCGACATTATTTTGAAGAAAAAGCCCGCCACCATGCGCTTTACGCCTGAAGAAGTATCCTACTTGTGCATCTATAAACAGCATAATGGAAAAAGTTATCTCTATTACACAAGAAGCGAACTGCAATTCAAATGTGATTGGTCGCGAAAATTATTTTCTACAAGATATACCATCGTTGCTGAAGCAGTGGTAACGGGCATAAAACAAGTGTCAGAACTGTCTTCTGAAAAGCCATTGTTTAAGAGAAATCAAATTTTCACCGATAACGCCAAAAATTTTTATGATGCGAATTTCTGGCAAAATTATAATATCATTGACCCAACAGAGTCATTGGAAACAGCGGTGAGGAAATTGTTGAGGAAATAATATCAAATAGGGATTTTCAGCTGTTGAATCTCGTTTTTTCTTCTTATCTTTGCATCAAGAAAAATCTTTTACAGCATGTCTCCGGAACAAGCATTTAGTCGTCTTTCCCGCCTTTGCAGCCGTGGCGAAAAATCGGTGTTCGATATCAGAAAAAAACTGTTGGACTGGGATTTTCCAAAACAAGGGGCCGAAGCCGTGCTTAAAAAATTACAGGCAGCAGGCTTTGTAGATGACAGACGCTATGCCAAAGCCTATGCACATGACAAAAGCGCCTTAGCCCGCTGGGGGCGGATAAAAATACGCAATGCCTTAAAAGCAAAACAAATAGACAGCGCTATTATTGACGAGGCGTTGGCAGGCTTAGACAATTTGGCAGTCAGAGAGCGCTTGGCACACTTGTTGTCTGTAAAGAAAAAAAGTGTAACGACACTGTCTGCCGCTGAGCAAAAAATAAAATTATTACGCTTTGCCTTAGGCCGTGGTTACAGTTACGAAGAAATTAATGATGTGATAAATAACATGTAAATATTATGGAAGAACTTTTTTACACCAATCCCTACCTCTTGTCTTATATTATTTTCGGCGTTTTTGCCTTGTTGAGTTATGCCGTTAGCGCACGATTGAAATATAAGTTTAAAAAGTATTCGGAAATTCCCGTCAACAACAATCTCAGCGGCCGCGAGATTGCTGAAAAGATGTTGCGCGACAACGGTCTCTCCGGCGTGAGAATAATCATGGCTGAGGGCGTATTGTCCGACCATTATAATCCACTTACTAAAACAGTGGCCTTGAGTCGCACGGTATATGAGGGGCGCAATGTGGCGGCAGCAGCGGTGGCAGCCCACGAGTGCGGTCACGCCGTACAGCACGCAACGGCCTACGGCATGTTGCAACTACGTTCCCATTTGGTGCCTGTGGTAAGTTTTGCCTCTCAATGGATGCAATGGATATTGCTTGCGGGCATTATCTTCATTAACTCTTTTCCTGAATTAATGCTTGCGGGCATCTTATTGTTTGGAGCAACCACGCTGTTTAGCGTTATCACACTTCCTGTGGAAGTCAATGCCAGCGCGCGTGCCGTGAGATGGCTCGACCGTGCAGGAATTGTGAATTATGAAGCAAAACCAAAGGCTGTGAGCGCGCTTAAATGGGCTGCTTATACTTATCTGATAGGAGCCTTAGCCTCATTAGCACAGTTGGTGTATTATATTTTGCTGTATCTGAGTAGAAGAAGATAGGGTCGTGAAGCGTTAGACGTAAAGCGTGAAGCGGTTTTGCCTGTTTATTCAATGACTTGGTATTGTTGCTTTGCCTCGTCTAAGGAGCAGGAGTTGAAATGCCACCACTCGCTTTTCACGGTACGAAAACCCGCATCAGTCATCACTTTGCGCAATAGCAGTCGGTTCTGCAATTCGCGAGCAGT
>Ga0209737_10002274_pt1 | contig 13451 bp, 12 predicted proteins | sample TergutCu122P3_FD_187284 | JGI IMG/M metagenome (GOLD analysis project Ga0209737, IMG submission 187284) | Cubitermes ugandensis P3 segment gut microbial communities from Kakamega Forest, Kenya - Cu122 P3 (SPAdes) (version 2) | ecosystem: Host-associated > Arthropoda: Insects > Digestive system... | reverse complement strand
ACCCCGTGATTTCGGAGATCCCGGTTTTCGGGATGGTGAAGGACGAATTCCACAAGACGCGGGTTTTGACCGACGGGGAGAACGAAATCAATATAGCCAAAGACCAGACGGTTTTTGTCCTGTTCTACAAAATACAGGAGGAAGTCCATAGGTTCGCTTTAAAACGCATGGACACAAAGCGCAGGAAAACTGTAAAGTCATCCGCTTTACATGATATAAAAGGGCTCGGCGAAGCCAAAATCAAGAACCTGTTCGAACATTTCAAATCGCTGGACGCCATAAAATCGGCCTCGGAGGAAGAGCTTTTGAAAGTGAAAAAGATAACAAAAGCGGACGCGGGGAATATAACAAAATATTTCGGCGAAGAGGGGCGCGAGGGGGACGGGGTATGAGGATCATAGCGGGGAGCGCACGGGGGACGATCCTCGAAACCCCCGGGGGCGAAGGCACGCGCCCCACGCTCGAAAGGGTGAAGGAAAATTTTTTCAACGCGATAAATTTCGAGCTGGCAGAGGCGAGGGTTCTGGACCTGTTCGCGGGTTCCGGGCAGCTCGGCCTCGAAGCGCTGAGCAGGGGGGCGAGGGGGGCGGTTTTTGTGGATATTAATGCAGATTGCGTGGAAATGATCGCGAGGAACGCGCAAAAGGCGAAACTCTACCACAAATGCAGCATATTGAAATACGACTGCGCGGACTACCTGGCGGGCCTGAAAAAAAGAAAGGATTTTGAAAAATTCGACATTGTTTTCCTCGACCCGCCATATGAGCCGGGAAAAAACCAAATCGGCGAATGCATGAAAAAAATATTGAAAAACGGATTTGTGTCGGAAGGCGGACTTGTGATCTGCGAGACGGGCGAGGGGGGGCCGCCCGATTTTGACTTCGGCGAAATCAAAAAAAGCAGGGTGTACAAATACGGAAAGGTCCATATCACGATTTTGACCATGGGATCCATAGGATAAAGGAGAAAACGATGGAGGAAAACAACAAAAATACCTGCGTGATCCCCGGCACATTCGACCCGGTGACAAACGGCCACATGGATTTGATCATAAGGGCATTGCCGCTGTTTGGGCGGATATATGTGGTCTCATTCGAGAATTCGATGAAAAACCCGCTGTTTGCCCCGGAAGAGAGAAAAAAAATGCTCGAGCTCGCCTGCGGTGACATCGGCGGGGGCGAAAAAATCACGGTCGAGGCCACAGGCATACTGCTCGCGGACTACGCCAGATCGAAAGGCGCGCGCTTCATCGTGAAAGGCGCGCGCAACGCCGCCGACTACGAATACGAATACATGCTGTCCGTGATAAACAGGGAAATCGGCGACGGCATAGACACGCTGATCATACCCTCAAAGCCGGAACATTCGCATATAAGCTCGGCCTTTGTCAGGGAAATGATCGCCTATGGCAAGGACATAGCCGGATTTATGCCCGAAAAAGCGCGGTTGTATGCCCAGGAGATCCTAAAGGGCAAAAATTTAAAACGCACAATGTAAACAAATACGCTTGACATGCCCGAAAGCCGATTCATAAAATATTTACAATTTAACCTCAATATTTTTGCAATATCCCTTGACATTTGTTTAACTTTTGGTGTATAATGAGTACCATCTCGCTTGAAAGCGGGACGAAGACGGGGATTGTAGGGGACGCAAAGCAAATGACTTTACATAAATGCGGGGTTTGTGCGCCAAAAAAGGATGTTCTGTTCAACCACTGCCCCGTCATGAAAACCGAATCTATCGAAAGCCTGCAGATAAAACCCGACGGCGTCTACTGCGATTTGACGCTGGGGGGCGGCTCGCATTCGATGGAGATAGCCAAAAGGCTCCGCGGCGGGAAACTGATAGCCGTGGACCGGGATTTGGACGCGATCGAGTATTCGCGCGAGAAACTAAAGGACTACAGGGACAGAATATATTTTGCCAACGACAATTTCGCGAATATAGAGAGCATCGCAAAGGGGCTGGGGTATGAGAAGATAGAGGGGGCCCTCATGGATCTCGGGGTTTCATCCTACCAAATCGATTCCGACCGCGGCTTCTCGTACATGAAAGACTCGCCGCTATTGATGACGATGGACAAAAACCAAAGCCTGACCGCCGCGACCGTGGTCAACACATTCGGCAAAGAAAAACTGAAGGAGATACTCTACACCTGCGCCGACGAAAGATACGCCGGGCTCATCGCGGGGGAGATTGTAAAAAGAAGGGCCGAAAAACCCATCGAAACCACCCTGGAGCTCTCCGACACAATCAAAAACGCGCTCAGGAATGTAAAATACACTAACGGGCACCCCGCGAAAAAGTCGTTTTTGGCGATCAGGGTTTTTGTCAATGAAGAACTGGACGTCATAAAACCCACCTTGGACGCAGTCGAGCGAATGCTGAATAAAGGCGGGAGGCTCGCCGTGATATCCTTCAACGGCGCCGAGGACAGGCTGGTAAAAAAATGTTTCGCGTATTATGAAAAGGACTGCATATGCCCGCCGGGTTTCCCGGTCTGCGTGTGCGAAAAAAAAACGACTTCGAGGGCGGTGACCAAAAAACCCATCTACCCGGGCGAAAAAGAAAAAGCTGAAAACCCGCGTTCCGAATCGGCCAAACTGAGAATATTGGAAAAGTTGTAGCCAATCCCGTTTGCCGACAAAAAATAAAATATATGCGAAAAAACGATAGGGGGAGATCGTAATGACGCAACAGAACCGTAAAAGCGGTCCGTCGATTTCAAAAAGGGACGGGCAGTCGTCCCGTATCCGCAAAAACAGCGCGACAGCAAGCTATCAGGGCCAATTGCCCAACATGAAAAATCCGGTCGTGAACATGGCCGGAGCTGGGGTTCTGCGCGTGCCTGGTATCAGGGATGCGGGCAGATACAGGGATCGGCTGCGCGAAAACGAGGGCAAAAAATATCCCAACAGGCGCAGAAGGATAATAACGGGCAAGGATTTGACCACCCCGTTGACGAGAAAAAAAACCATCGAAAGGGTGCGCAGGAAAAGGGCGAAGGCGAAGACGGCGGCCAAAAAGACCGCGAGCATAGAGGTGCAGACCGTCGCCGTGAAAGCCAACAAATTTCCTGTGAACGCTCTTTTTGCTTTTTTTGTCTTTTCGGTTTTTTTGTTCGGCCTGATTCTGTCCCAGATAGTGCTCAACGAGCAAAACACCGAGATAAACCGCTGGGTCGACAAGATAAACACCGAAAACAAAAAAGAAAAAAATCTCAAAAACGAGCTCGAAAACAAAAACGACTTGAGTTTCATCATAGACTACGCCGTGAACGAACTGGATATGGTGAAGGAAGAATCGAACTCGATCAAAAAGACATATATATCCGGGAAATCGGGCGACAGGGCGGAAGTGGTCGAGGCCCAGGGAGGCCCATTCGTCGATTTGCCGGATGTGATGTCCGCCATATTCAAATAGAAGGCATTCCAAGGGGGTGAGATATATGGGCGGCGCCCACAAATTCAAAAAAATACGGATGGCCATAATAGGGCTTTTGGCGGTGGCCTCGGTTTTCGGTTTGCTCGCCAAGCTCTACGAAATACAGGTGGTAAACTACAAATCATATCAGGAAAAAGTCACCGCGCAGCGCACGGGCACCACCCTGATAACCCCCAAGAGGGGGATTATTTACGACCGGAACATGACGGTTCTGGCCCAAAACACCCCGGTGGAGCAGGTCTTCATCTCGCCGTTCGATATAGAGGACCCAAAAGAGGCGGAGCTGATAGCCCGCGGGCTGTCGGAGCTGCTCGGGGTGGATTACGGCGAAATATATGAGAAAACCCAGAAGAAAGACAGAAAAGACGAGAATATAAAGCACGGGGTCGAAATATCGGTGGCAAACGAGGTCCGCAGATTCAAAGCGGACAACGGCATCAAGGCCATATATTTCAGGGAAGAGGCGAAACGGGTATACCCGTATGCCAACCGGGCGGCCCAGGTCATAGGTTTCACCGGCGCGGAAAACAGGGGGATATACGGGGTCGAGGCCAAATACGACGAATACCTGAGCGGGGTGCCGGGGAGGATCATAATAACCAAGAATGCGGTGGGCAAATCCGTGAACACGGAGTATTCGACATATGTGGACGTCCAAAACGGAAACAACATCATTTTGACCATCGATTGGACCATACAGGAAATCCTGGAAAAGAACTTGGAAGAGGCTTTCAGGGAATCGCAGCCCCGCGAGAGGGTGACGGGGATCGTGATGGATGTGAACAACGGCGAGATACTCGCCATGGCGACCAAACCCGACTTCGACCCAAACGCCCCGTATGAAATAGACCCCGAGGTCTTCCGGTATATAAACCTCAACGCGAACACGCTGCTGTTTCTGGACAACCAGGGATTTGAATCGGAAGAGGAAAGGCAAAAAGCGACAAACGCGCAAAAACTGTATAAACTGTGGAACAACAAGGCGATCAGCGAGCCCTACGAGCCGGGATCGACCTTCAAGGTCATCACCTCCGCGATGGCGATCGAGGAAAAAGCGGTGGACCCCGCGGACGGGTTCTATTGTTCGGGGGTCCATACCGTGGGGGGGATCGACATACCCTGCCACCTGGCCGCCGGGCACGGGCGCGTGTCATTCGCCTCCGGTCTGATGCAGTCCTGCAACCCCGTGCTCATGCGGACGGCGGAAAAACTCGGGAACGCCGCCTTCCTAAAATACTTCAGCGCTTTCGGCTACAACCAAAAAACCGGGGTGGACCTGCCCTCGGAGGCCGCGCCCATAATGCATTCCCCCGAAAACTTCAGGAGCGTCGAACTCGCCACCGCGTCATTCGGCCAGAGGTTCAAAATCACCCCGATCCAGCAGCTTGTGGGAATTGCGGCGGTGGCAAACGGGGGGAAATTGGTCACCCCGCACATAGTGAAATCGATAACGGACAGCGGCGGCAATGTGGTGAAAAATTTCGATACCGAAATAAAACGCATGGTGATTTCAAAGGAGACCTCCCAAACGCTTGCCCGCATCCTCGCCGAAGGGGTCACAAACAACGGGGCGGCGAGAAATGCGTATGTAAAAGGGTATGATGTGGCGGCGAAGACCGGGACTTCGCAGAAGGAAGTGGAAACGGAGGGGAGGATCGGCTCCTGCGTGGCCTGGGCCCCGGTGGACAAAGCCCAGATCGCGGTGATAATAATCGTGGACGAGCCCACTGTGGGCAGCGTGTACGGCGGCGTGATAGCGGCCCCGTACATATCGAAAACCCTCGCGGAGGTGCTGCCATACCTGGGGATCGAACCCGCATACGCGGATCTGATCGAGAGCTATATAAACGTGGACAACTACGAGCGGCAGAAAGCGGACGAGGCGAAGGAGAAAATACTGGCAAAAGGCCTTCAGTACAGGATTGTGGGTGAAGGGGACACCGTAAAGGAACAGATGCCCAAAAAAGGCAGCAACCTCCCCAAAAACGGGATCATCGTGCTGTACACGGATGCCGCCCGGGAAAAAGAGATGGTCGCCATCCCCGACGTCATCGGCCTGACCGCCCGGCAGGCGACCGGCCGGATAAACGGTTCGGGGCTGAACATAAATATGACGGGGGCCGAAGGCTTGGATTCCAGCGCGGCCGCCCGGAGCCAAAAACCCTCCCCCGGGGAAGTGGTCCCCATAGGCACGATTGTGGAAGTGGAATTCCGGCACCATGCGCTGACGGATTAGGATGTTGAATATGGATTTGGAAATTGCGGAAATCATAAAAGCGGTGAAAGGGGAAGCCGTCGGCTACCCCGGTATTGACCGGATAAAAAACATCGTCGTGGATTCCCGGAAGATTTTGCCGGACAGCCTGTTTTTCGCCCTCAGGGGCGAAAATGCCGACGGGCACGACTATGTGGCGGCGGCGCTTGAAAAAGGGGCGCTGGGCGCCGTGGTGAGAAAAAACAGCGTAAAAAAATATGCCTGGCCGATTGAAAAAGCGGCGTTCGTCGAAGTCCACGACCCCGGGGATGCGCTTCTGGACTTGGCGAAATACTACAAAAGCCTATTTGCGAACCTTGGTGTGACCGTCGCGGTCACGGGGAGTGTGGGGAAGACCACAGCGAAGGAATTCATATATTCGGTTCTCGGGGCGAAATTTGCGGCGCAGAAAAGCGAGGGGAATTTGAACACCGAGACGGGGCTGCCGTTCACTTTGTTCTCGCTTGCCGAAAACACGGAGGCACTGGTGCTCGAAATGGGGATGAGCGCTTTTGGCGAGATAAAGAGGCTTTCCCGAACGGCAAACCCCCAAACGGCAGCCATAACGAATATAGGCACCTCCCACATCGAACACTTAGGTTCAAAGGAAGGGATAAAAAAGGCGAAATTCGAGATACTGGAAGGCATGGCGCCGGGCTCGAACATCATCCTGAATGCGGACGACCCGCTTTTGTACGCCGAAAAAAACAGAACCGGCAAAAACGAATATTTTTTCGGCATAGAAAACAAAGAGGCGGATTTTGTGGCAGAAAGTATGGAATTCGACTATGAAAAAAACAGCTCGTCATTCACGGCGGATGGTTTTAGGTTTCAAATCCCCGCGCTCGGACGCCACAATGTGTACAATGCGCTCCCCGCTCTGGCGATCGGCAAAATATACGGGCTTGCAGACAAAGAAATCCAGAATGGGTTCGACAGCTTCCAAAACGCAAAAATGCGGCAGGACATATATGAATATAACGGCATCACCATAATCGACGGCTGCTACAACGCGAGCCTGGAATCCACCTTGGCGGCCTTCGAGGTGCTCTCGGGCCTGGCGGAAAAAACAGGCGGGTGCAAGATCGCCGTCTTGGCGGACATACTGGAAGCGGGGAGCCATTCGGATGATATACACGCCGAAATCGGCGCGGCGGCGGTCGAAAAAAATATCAGCCTGTACCTGTACGGCGAAAACTCAAAGACGACATACGAATCCGCGAAAAGCGGGGGCAGATATTTTGGCGACAAGTCGGAAATCGCCCGGGTGCTTTCGGGAGAAGTGCAAAAAGGCGACGTCGTGCTGTTCAAGGCGAGCCGCGGGATGGCGATGGAGACGGTTTTGGAAGATTTCAAAAAATTTTTGCAGTTTAGAGGTATATGAGATGTTATACATTGTCGCCCCGCTTGTGCTGTCCTGCGCGGTCGCGGTTTTGCTCGGGAGGGTGCTCATACCGTTTCTGAAATCCATAAAAATGGGGCAGAAGATATTGGACATAGGGCCGAGGTGGCATCACTCGAAAGAGGGGACGCCCTATCTGGGGGGGCTTCTGTTCATCGCCGGCACGCTCTTGGCGGTTTTGGCCTTTGTGTTCTTTGTGGACAGAAAACCCGGCGACTATGCGGACATATACACGTTTGCCATGGCGCTGGGCTATGCGGCGATAGGGTTTGCCGACGACTACGCCAAGCGGCTCAGGAAGCGAAACGAAGGCCTGAGCGCGATCTCGAAACTGGCGCTGCAGTTCCCCGTGGCGGCCATCTATACCGCTGTCATGCACCTCTCGGGGTCGATGGAATCAAAACTCTGGATCCCCTTTGCGAACATCGGCGTGGAGCTGGGGCTTGCCTATTACGTCTGCGTGGTGCTTGGCATTGTCTTCATCGTGAACAGCGTGAACCTGCACGACGGCATAGACGGGATGTGCGGGAGCGTGACCTCGGTGGTGATGGTCATGTACATAGTGCTGTTCTTTGTCGCAAGAAACACCCCGGGCCTGGTGCTCGCGAGCGCCTGTTTGGGCGGGCTGCTCGGGTATCTGTGGTACAACTGGCACCCCGCGAAGATTTTCATGGGCGACACGGGGTCCCTGTTTTTGGGAGGCATGGTGGTGGGGCTCGCCATATGGTTGGATATGCCGCTGCTGCTCGTGCTGTTTGGTATCGTGTATATCATAGAGATTTTTTCGGTTATCATACAGGTGGGCTATTTCAAGCTCACCCGTGGAAAACGGTTTTTCAGGATGGCGCCGATACACCACCACTTCGAGCTCCTGGGCTGGAGCGAATACAGGCTCGTGGCGGTCACTGCGGCGATAACCGCCGTCATGTCGGCCATTTCGGCGGTCGGCGCGGTTTTGCGGTAATTGAAATAAAAAAGGAAGGGGGGAGAAACATGGTGGAGGGGATCAGGCAAAAACCGAACGGGCGCGGCGCGGCGACCAATCGGCCCACAAAAAAGAAGGAGACCTCGGGGACGGTGGTGAGGTACCGCGGGGGCGTGGACCGGATTTTTCTGGGGGTCGTCCTCATGATGGTGGTCCTCGGAACCATCATGATAGCCAGCGCGAGCTACGCGAACTCGCTGGAATACAACAATGACAGCTATTTTTTTATCAAAAAGCAGATGGTGATGGCGGTGCTGGGGATTGCGGCGATGGTCGCCATGATCCGTTTTGCCGACTATATGCGGCTCGAGAAGTGCACCTGGGTTTTTTTCGCGCTGACCGTGGCCGTAAATTACCTCACGGCGTTTTTCGGCACCTACAAAAACGGCGCGCGGCGCTGGTTTGATGTCCCGGTTCTGGGCATTTCGGTCCAGCCTTCCGAGTTTCTGAAGCTTGCGGTTGTCATGGTGTTCGCCTGGTGCATATCGAAAAAAACCGACGAGATGAAAAAAACGAAGTGGGGTGTGGTGGTATCGCTCCTGATCACGCTCTTTGCCGTGGTTTCGATGCTGTTCCAGAAGCATATTTCGGGGCTCATCATCGTCGGGGCGCTGTGCCTCGCGATGATGGTGATAGGCGGGGCGCCGGCCTGGTTTCTGTGGCTGGCGGGGGCGGGATCGGTCGGCGCGCTGGCCGCGCTGAACAGCTTCACCGGGGAAATCGTCGGGTTTTTGAAAAAAACCCCGCTCGAACACGTGGCAAAAAGGCTTGCGGCCTGGAAAGACCCCTATGCGGATCCGCTCGGCGACGGACACCAGATAATCCAGTCCCTGTACGCCATAGGCTCGGGCGGGTGGACGGGGGTCGGGCTGGGGCAGAGCAAGCAAAAATACCTGTATCTGCCCGAACCGCAAAACGATTACATCTTTGCCATAATATGCGAGGAACTGGGGTATATAGGGGCGATTCTGATCATCGCCGCATTCTGTATGCTGGTCGTGCGCGGGGTCTGGATAGCGTACCGTGCGCCCGATAGGTTTTCCTCCTGCTTGGTCATGGGGATAACCATAAAGGTGGCCTTGCAGGCACTGCTCAATATAGCGGTGGTGACAAACATCATCCCGGCCACGGGGATAACCATGCCATTTTTCAGCTACGGCGGGACGGCGCTCGTCATTCTGATGGCGGAAATGGGGATTGTTCTGTCCGTGTCGAAGTATTCCTACGAAAAACCGAAAAAGGAGTAGATGTCCATGCGTGTGCTCATAAGCGGGGGGGGTTCGGGGGGCCACGTGAGCCCGGCGGTGGCGATCGCGAACCACCTGCGCGACAAAAACAGCAACATACAGATCGCATTCGCGGGCACGCAGAAAGGGCTGGAAAACAAAATAGTGCCCAGGGAGGGGTATAGGCTGTACCACCTGAAAGTGCGCCCCTTCAACAGGAAAAAAAAGATATCGCTGTCTAACTTCGATGCGGCCGTAAAGGCGTTCACCTCGCAGCTCGCCGCGAGGCGGATAATAAAGGAATTTGGGCCCGACGTGGTGGTGGGGACCGGGGGCTATGTGAGCTGGCCCGTGCTCGCCGTTGCGGCGAAACAGAAAATCCCCACGCTGATCCACGAGCAGAACGCCTTGCCGGGCGTCACCACCAAAATGCTCGCAAGGCTCGTGGACAAGGTGATGATAAGTTTCGAGGAGAGCCGCAGGTATTTCAAAAACGGCACGGGCGAAAAATTCATATACACCGGGAACCCCGTGAAATCGGAATTCTTCGAGGTGGACCCCAAAGAGGCGAAAAAGGAGCTGAGCCCCGGAAAATTCATGATCCTTTCGGTGGGCGGCAGCATGGGGGCCGAAAAAATAAACGAAGTGGCGATAGATTTCATGGACAAATATTCAAAAAACAAGAATATAACCCACTACCATGTGACCGGGGAGCGCGGGTACAGAGAATACGGAAAACTGTTCAAAGAAAAAAACCTAAATGTTTACAATAATTTATTTCTTTGTGAATATATATATGATATATATAAATACTATGCGGCCGCGGATATCGTGGTGTGCCGGGCGGGGGCGCTCACTCTGACTGAGCTCGCGGCGCTGAAAAAGGCGGCGATACTGATCCCCTCCCCGTATGTGGCCGAAAACCACCAATACAAAAACGCGGAGGCGCTCGAAAAACAGAACGCGGCCGCGATAATAGAGGAAAAGGATCTGACCGCCGAGGCGCTCATCCAGAAAATAGAGGAGATAACATCCGACCCGTTCGTGCTGACAAACATGGCGCAAAACATCGGCAGCTTCGCCTCCCCCGACACGCTCGGGAAAATATACGATACAATAATGGCGGTGAAAGACCAAAGGGAAAACCAAAGATGAAGATCAGGAAACTCATTTCAAAAATCAAAAAAATCTTTTTGGCGGCTTTTGTTTTGACCGCTGTGACGGCGGCCTTCCTGTTTGTGACCAACAGCTATTTTTTCAAGATAAAAAATATAGACATAAACGAAAACGAAAGGTATTCATACGACGACATCTTAAAGGCTAGCGGCATTTCGGTGGGGGGGGAACTGTACGGCATCGACGTAAAAAAAACGGAAGGCAAAATAAAGGAAGAACTCGCCTACGCGAAAAGCGTGAACATCAGGCAGATCCCCCCTTCCACACTGAGCATCGAGATAGAAAACGAAAAAGGTTTTTTCGGGATGGCGATCGCGGGGGACTTCTACATCGTGTCGCAGGATTTCAAAGTGTTGGACAGAAGAAAAAAACCCATCGAGGGGATCATAACGGTCGCGACGGACGAAGTGAAAAAATGCTATCTCGGCGAAAAGATGGAATTTTCGGACGGTGACGTATATGATTTTTTGGAAGGGATTGTCGAACTTTTCAAAAAAGACGACTCCGGGAGGCTTTCGGCGATAAAAAGCGTGGACATAACCAACAAATTCAAGGTGGCGATGAACTACGGGGACAGGTTTTTGGTCAAATTCGGCATATTTGAAAACATAGCCCCGAAAATCCTGAACGTTTTTGAAGTGATAAACGAGCTCGGCGAAGACGACAGGGGGATAATCGACATAACCGACGGCAAAGCAGCCTCTTTCAGGTACGTTGAAAACGTATTTGAAAAAAATTATTGAAATATTTTTAAAAATTTGAAAAAAATGGTTGAAATATTTACAAAAAGGTATTATTATATATATAGCACCATTTCAGAAACAAAAAAATCGGGAGGGAAATCTGTATGCCGTTTGAACTAGAGGACAATTACGAAAGCGGGGTAAAAATAAAAGTCATCGGGGTAGGGGGTGCGGGCAACAACGCGGTGGACCATATGATCAACTCAAATGTGCGCGGGATCGACTATGTGGTCATAAACACCGACAAGCAGGTGCTCATAAAATCCAAAGCCCCGGAAAAAATAGCGATAGGCGAAAAGCTGACGAAAGGCCACGGCGCAGGGGGCAACCCCGAAATCGGAATAAAATCGGCCGAAGAGAGCACGGAGGAGATAGCGACTTCGATCAAGGGGGCCGATATGGTGTTCATCGCCGCAGGGATGGGGGGTGGGACCGGGACGGGGGCAGCGCCCGTGATCGCCAAATTGGCCAAAGAACTGGGCATACTCACAGTGGGGATAGTGACGAGGCCGTTTGCATTCGAGGGCCAGAAAAGGGCGCAGCAGGCGGACAAGGGCATAGAGGAGCTCAAGCATTGCGTGGATTCGCTGATAGTCATCCCAAACGAACGCCTGAAAATCTTTTCCCAAGAAAAGATAACCCTGCTCAACGGTTTCAAGATAGCCGACGACGTTTTGAAAGAAGGCGTCCAGAGCATATCCGACCTGATAAATTTCTCCGGACACATAAACCTCGATTTCGCCGATGTGAAATCGGTGATGCAGAACGCGGGGCTGGCGCATATGGCGCTCGGGAACGGCAAAGGAAAAGAAAAAGCGGAACACGCGGCGGCGATGGCCACTTCGTCCGCACTGCTCGAGTCCTCGATAAAAGGATCCAAAAAAATGGTGGTGAACATAACCGTCGCCCCGGACATAGACCTCGACGACATAGACGGGGCTATGTCAAAGGTGAGGGCCGACGCGCACCCGGAGTCCGAAATAATGTTTGGGGTAGCATTTGACTCCGATATGGAAGACGAGATGAAGATCACCATCATAGCCACCTGCTTTGACGATAATGGATACGAACCCGATCCTGCGCTGAATACACTGTCCGGATTGGACAAATCGAGGCTCAACCCCTCATATCAGCCGATCCAGCCGACGACCGGGCCAAAGGCCACAAAAACCCCAACCCCCCCGCCGACCGACCGTTCTTCCAAAGGCCCGCTGAAAAAAGAGAGGGATGCCTCTTCCGACGAGGACGAAGTCGGGGATTTCGACGGCATCATGGACATACTCAAACAAAACAAGAAAAACCTCTACGACGAATAAAAATTTTTATAATTTGCGGACCAAAACCCCTTGCAATTTGCGGCGGAGTGTGGTATAATACACCTATGGCCGCATTTTAACTTTTGGAGGGAGGTTATGTTATCGTGGCAAAATGCGAATTTTGCGGTAAGGGCACGTCTTTTGGGCACAATGTCTCGCATTCCGAGAGGAAGACGAACAGATCCTGGAAGCCGAACATAAGGAAAGTGAAAGCGCTCGTCAAAAACTCGCCCAGAACGGTGAGCGTGTGCGCCCGCTGCCTGAAAACCGACGGGACCGTGACAAGGGCGCTCTGACCCGGTTTGTCGAAAAAACAAAAACAAAGTAAAAGGATGCCTGGAAATGCCAAAAATCTCAGCGCGTCTTTTTTGTTTTTGCAAATCGAAGCAACTTCCCGACCGCCTCACCGCTCCATCACCATCGAAAGGCCGTAATAGTTGTGCGAGTCGTTGTTTTCGTATTTTATCTCTATGACCACGCCGCCCCTCTTGTCGATTACCCCCACATTGTTTTCCAGCCTCACGATCGCAAGCCCGGACTCGAAATCCGATATGGCGTAATACTGCGGGTTTATGACGTACCTGCCCTTCTTGTCGATGACGCCCCATTTGCCCCCCACGGAGACCGCCGCGAGCCCGTTTTTGAAATTCCTGTACCCGGTGAACTGGGCGGGCACCACCGTCTCGCCCTTTTTGCCTATGACGCAGTAGTACAGATTCTCCCCGCCGCTTGCCATTCCCTCCGCCGCGAATGCCAGCCCCTCCGAAAAATCGGAGCAGTCCGCGTATTTGGCATATATCGCGAAATCGTCTTTTTTGTCTATGTACCCATAGAGCCCGTTTTGGTTTATTTTGGCTAAATTCTCAAAAAAGGGCGCCGCCTGCCTGTATTTGAAATCCACG
>Ga0209737_10002273_pt1 | contig 13451 bp, 8 predicted proteins | sample TergutCu122P3_FD_187284 | JGI IMG/M metagenome (GOLD analysis project Ga0209737, IMG submission 187284) | Cubitermes ugandensis P3 segment gut microbial communities from Kakamega Forest, Kenya - Cu122 P3 (SPAdes) (version 2) | ecosystem: Host-associated > Arthropoda: Insects > Digestive system >... | reverse complement strand
CTAATTGTTTATGTTAACCCTATAATAATGGCACATAGCCACGAAAAGTAAGTGTTAATCATGCCTACCTTTACATATTTATCTTTGGTTCTGGTGTTAGCAGTTATAGTTTTAATCTTAACAGATAATTTCGCCTTACAGACTGTATTCTTGCTCCGTTTGCTACTGTGGGCTGCTTTAATAAAGTCTGAATGTTGACAAACATAATCTTTCCTGAATGTAGCTCTGCTGCATGAGGGGAACGTATTGCGTACGTTCCGGGCCGAGTTCGATTTAAATTGAAAATCCTGAAGCCAATCTTGCCATTCCTTTTCATCTTTTACAGGGGCTCTAATCACAATTTTTCAGTTACTAGACTCTACTATTTGTCCACCAATTTCTTCAGATATTATTCCATTTTATAATTTCACTACAAGTTTTTATCGTTCCTCACTGTAAATACTTATAATCAGCGAAGTGTTGTCTCAGCCCTCCTACCAACGAGTAAGCAATACAACATGACTGCATCACGTGATTACATGATATCCACGTGGTGTCTATGGCACTTCTTACTGTACGCTTCGCGATTTGTTCTGAGGCATAGCTCCGTCTCCCATTGCCGAATGCATGTATGAAATGGAAAAATGCACCCGGTACCCATTGTACAGGAGGCTGGGTGGACCTCAGGGCCGGTCTGGACAGGTGCGGAAAATATCGCCTCCACCGGGATTCGATCCCCCCACCATCCAGCCTGTAAGCAGTCGCTATACTGACTATGCTATCCGGCCCATGTTGTTAGTACGGACTACCAGTAAATGTTAAGTGGTTGGGGTGTCCTTCAATGACATACTTCTAATAGCAAATTCCATGACTATTTGTCAGGGGATAAATTATTCTCTGATGAAAATCACGGAATCCGTGTGTCTCAGAATCAACCGTTCTCCTTCTTATGAAGAACAGTAGACAAACAAGTCAGCTGCTACATAACAACAAACTCTGGCAGTCTGCACTACACAGACCAATGGGTTAATGACGTATATAGGAAAAAAATTGCTGTTTTGTCTCAGAATAATGTGAAAGTTACATTTTATGATGTGAATGCAAATGTCTTTAATTTTATGGCATGTGGCACGTAGAATAGTCCTTATGTTTTACGAGTAAAAATGTCCAGAATACTTCCTCTGTAACTCGGACTTTGCGTAGGGGATATTCCGGATTAACACTGCATCAGAACCACCACGGTGAAAATAAGAGCTAATGCAATACGCTTTAAAATTTAAGTACCAGTGTTATCCAAAGTGAAGTCGCATAGGAAAAGAAACCTAGAAATTTGTTTTACATGTTTAGGAAGCAGGGATATTTCCTGCATTCCTAAGGCATACTGCATAATCTTAATTTTTGTTTTCCGCAAATGGCCGTAGTATCCATTATTTTAACTTTATCTGATCAAATGACGCATACAGTAATATTTAAATGCCGAACCCCTTTTTGGAAACGTTAAATAAAAATACTGCACCCGGAAATTTTTAATAATAATGATAATAAAAATATTCTTTCAAATAATAATAATATCATAGGAATTACTGGCTAAATTTTGACAAACACTGACCCTAACTCTCTGCGAACCTAATTACCGGTGGACTGTGTGCAGTTCTCAATCTAGTCTACAGCCATGTACCAATACTGCCGTCGCCAACTGGTCTTTCTCATTACAGCAAATGTGTTGTTCTCTGTGGGGTACGAAATGAATGTACTGTAGATTCTGTCTAGTCTTCATATGATTATTTTTCATTTCTATCTCCTCGATCATTACAATTGCCTGATAAAATCAGGGTACAAAGTAGCTATATCTGTGATTTTTTGGGGGGCTTTCGAAAATCTGCTGTCACAGATATCAACACCTGTATTCAGTGGCATAAAACTTGGAAAGGATGGGATGTTATTATATGATATTACGTTCAGCAATCTATCAAGGAGTTCAGAATTGCTCAGCGACGTTACTTGTGTCTGTGGTGTGCATCTTATGGCACTCGATCCGTCTTACAGCGCCCGTGCCCTCAGCAGTATCATACAGTATTAAGATCAATTCATTCTGTTGTCTGTGTTATGACAGGTCCATAGTCCCTTCCACAGCGAGTTCTCCACATCTTCACAGAAAATTGCAGCTTTGCAAAGAAATTGTATTTTCTAGGCTACGTACAAATGAAGAGAAAGTGGTTAAAACAGCCTACATGTAGTTCCCACAAATCTCACATTTGCTCTTCGGAAGAAATAGTGTGTGGGGTTCAAACATCTGGATGATCTGAAATGTAGGTTCCAATTAATTAAATGCGTGATGCGCGTGACATAGGTCGCTGGTTATTGTGGCGGTTGAATAAACGTTAACTTTTTAACCGACTGAGCCATCTACCCAGGTGCAACATCACTAACAGATGGTAGCACAGTCTATGCATACGATTGGTTGCCGTGGGTCGAATAATCATTGAAGTGACTATGTTTTGTAGTTTAATTCCGAGAGCCCTACAGTCAACCCACTGATTTTTCTAAATTGACTAAGCAAATTTAAGCCCAACTTCTGATTATAGTTTCAGAAGTGGTTATCCAAACATTTTGAATGGAATTTTAGAAGAATTGCGAAAATGATGTATTGATTGTCTATCTCATTGGCCAGGATCCTGCGGATCAGCCAATAAAACAATTTCGTTAGTGTTCAAGAAGATGGCCGCTTTGCCGTCTCCAACTCAGGTAGTGTTGTGGTTCATGTTCACTTGCATATGAATGTGTTGTTGATAAAAAGGTGGAAAGGAATTGTGCAGTGATGAGTGAAATGTGATGGTTATTACGTTAGATAGGGCTTGTAAGGGGTAGAATTTTGAAGTGCGTTGAAACTGTACACGGTAGGTAGATGAACTATAGATTCATGTGACAGGGAGCGGTGAGTAGGGCACATGAATATGAATTTTGGTTATAAAGTAATATAATGAGCCCTGCGCGTCTTGAGTATGGAGTGGTACTGTTGAAGAATGTTTTCAGAACTGCAGTAACAGCCGTAGACATAGGTCAATCAGTCCACACCCTCTACCGCTTCACATTATTAGATCCCATGCCGTTTTTAGATGATAGCCTGGTGTTGATTAAATCCTGCCATTGCAAGATTTGTGGGCGGCTTCATTCGGATTGATTCTTTCAAGAAAAGTGTACATTACCGTGTACTGTAAATACATAAAGTAGTTTTACGATTTATCAGCTATGGCAACATTTCAGTGTGATTATACTGCATATATGTATATTATCAAGCACGCTACTTTGATCAGGAGTGGTAGGGTAACTTTTAAGTGTGGCCGATAATTTTAATATAACGGACTTCCCAGTGGCATTCATTTATTTCTAATATGTATGGTATGATGTGAGTTGTGATGATTGTTTAGTGATTTTTATTGGTCATATTTTTGAATTTACACTTTTAAGAATGGTAATTGGAACAACTTTGCATTGTCGAGTCCTCATGAAATTACCGTTTTTGGTAAGTCTGGCAGATGAGGTCAGGCAGGTAGTCCATCAGCCATTTGATCAATAGCTTGATTGAAAGTTACTGTCACTAGAGTTGTATATTTTGATATTACCGAAACCATAGTGATCTTGAAAATCTACATTGTCAGTCCATGAGGAAACCGTCTTCTTCTTCAGCATCATATTACATCACATCACAGAACATCACTTCACATCACAAAAAAGTGCAGAACAAATGTATTGACAATAGAATTGGCCATTTAGAAATTCTTTTTATTTGAAAAACTGGTAATGAAGTTGTGTGCCTGGCATTGAAAATTTTTATTACCAAAGGTTGAAGATCACAAGGAAGTTCAATTTTTCAGCAGGTTGTTCACTGTCACATACCGTACAGATATTTGAGAATTTTTGTCACATTCCTGCTTGCAGCTACGTTACATTGGTGTAGCTTCTGTTCTGAAACTCCAAGTGTGTTAGAATTTCAGTGTGCTGTATTTACTATCCAACTTTTTTTTTTTTTTTTTTTTTTTGGCAATCTCATAATTAAAGTGGATTGGGCAGTTTATATTTTCCCCCTCTGTAATGTGATTGAGCTCACATGAGAATAAATTAATGCAGCAATATTGTAATTTTAAAGTGCTCATCCAAAATGTGTGCAGACATGTTTGAATTTTCTGTCTGCTCATTGTTAATGGCCTTGTAAGTAGGAAGACTTAGGAACAGGTGGAAGAATATTGTTTGTAACATATCATATACAGATCACAAAATCATTCATGAGTTAAATCCGATACCTTGAATACAGGCCACAAACTCATTTTCAAACACTGCATCATTGTCATTAATATGTATGTAGCTGCTGTGGCTATATTATTGAATGGGGATGTTATGACATCCATAAAAATAACAAACTCCAAATCTTGGCAGCCCTTTTGATCTGGAATATGTGTGTAATCCAGACAATGATCTTATTCTTGTATTGAATTTGTCAGTATATCCTTTTGTAATTTTAGCCAACATAAGTCATGCATTCAAGTAGGAGAGATGTGACAGAGGAGGAAACCATGTTGCAACATATGTAAGATCTATTGTTAGACATCTCTGGCCCTGAAGAGAGTGATAATCAAAGAGTCGACAATAATTACCAACCACTAGTTTGGTAAAACTTTACAGTCTTGTTGGCGAGTGTACAATGTAATGTCAGTCAACTTGCACTTACTGACACTAGTGACCGTCATATCGGTGAACAGTCTGAAGTGATACAGTTGTTGGATATAATACAAATAATAAACCCTGAATGTAGGATGATTTTTAGGGAACATAGGATTGAATGTGGTTACAGATGATTGTTCACATATACTCATGGTTATTAGTGTTGTGATTGGAGATCACTTTATTAATTTTTTCTTGTAGCAGTGAAATGGTGTCTGAGAAAGAATGCTGAAAAATGGAAAATTTCCTCTACATCTCTGCTGTGGGTGAACAGTATGACTGTGGAAGTGAAAAAATGCTTAGGGCAGATAATTTTATGGGCCAAGTTAGTAAGTTTGGGAAGATAATGTGAAAGACTACTGATGTGCAGACCCACCACCAATGTATTTGCACATACAGTGAGCTGAAATTGTTTTGAGACAATGAGGCAGGCTTGGCGTTTCATTGGTAACAGCAAACTAAAATATGCTTCATCTAGACTGTTCAGAATTCAACCAGTCTATGAATGTCTCTTTCAAAAGTTTAGATCACTGTATAGGCCAGAAGAAGAACTCCCACCAAACAAAAAGTTGATCCTGTGGAGGGGATGCCAGAAATTCCATTCCTACAATGCTGGTAAAAGTAAAAACTTTGGAATATTAGTTTGCATGCTCTGTGAAACAAAAGCAGGGTGCATTTTCAATGTGGAAATATTTATAGCAGAGTGGAAGATGTTGAAGTACATGGTAATGTCAATGGCAGAAAATTATTTAGTGTTCATCATTGTATATACCAGGATAATTTTTATTATACTAAGAAGCTGGTGGAAAATCTGGAACATTTGTCAAGAGTAAGGGCCCAATGAAGGCTAAGATATGCATTCCATTAGATTTGGAGCAAGCAGCAGAAAGCTAGAAGCGAAGAAGTTAGTCATCTTTGAGAAGAAACAATCATCTATGGAATGACAAGAGACTTATGTGCATTATTTTTGCCATACACTTTTCAGAACATCTAAACACATGAAGAAAAGGTTGAAAACAAGTGAAGGAATGAAGAAACCAAACTTTGTATTAGGGCATAACTAGCATGTATAAGGTGTAAATTGTGCACATCAATACCTTGGTATTCTAGCAGGCCTGCTAATGTGTGAGAAGTTACACTTAGTTCTGTATGTTAAATCATGGAGCATATGGTATTCCCTGACTTGCCATTATCCCGGAGAGTAAGTTTCTCTCTGGTGCTCTTCATCATCTAGTGAATTTGGAACACCATACACAGAATGCTTTAATCTCTGCCAACAGCTGGCCTCTGTCTTCTTGAAGATGGAGAAGCTATATGATGCCACGTGGTAATATGGCATTCTAAGAATTACCCACAGGTAGAGCACTGTAGGTGTGATCTGCAGTTCCTCTCTTCTTTTGTCTTAGCAGTTGTCTGCATGGCATCTGCAGAGGCTGAAGTGTCTTACGGGTAATTTTAATTTGACTTGCTGTTCTCAGTCTCTGCCAGTGACTGAATTAGTTCCATCTTAGGTGTCTGCCAGATTAGCTGCTTTCCTTTACCTGAAGATGGAAGCAGAGCTGGCTTTCAAAATACAATACTTCACTAAAAATTAGATGGTGGACGAAGTCCAAGGAAAGAAAATTACTTCTGTAAGTCATGTACCATAATCAGAGCCTTATAGAGGTGAAGTACGTTGAACTGGTTTGCAGTGTTTGTCACTGGAATTGTTGATGTGACTGGTCGATCCATGTGAGCATTTTTATGTGTTGACAGGTCACCATTGTAAATGGTTCCTGGAGTTAGCTTACATGTTGAATGCTGTCTGCAATGTGCTGTGAATCATGTCACCCTGGGCAGCAAACTGATTTTCCTCCTTGGCAGCAATGACCAAGTGTATGCACTTGAAACATGATTATTGGGTTTATATCTTACCTCTAGTCTGTTGTAAAAGTGTACTTCCTTCGTGCCGTCTGTAAAGTATATTGGCTTTCTTGAGAGCAGATTTTTTTTTGGGAGCCTCACTTGAGATGGGTTTGTGTTAGGTGTGAATTATTGTTAAATTTTGTTTTATCTGACAGATTTTGGTGCAGGTGTTGGATGGTGAAGCTGCAGTTTTATTGTATCCTGATCCATGCTGTGACACACTGTGGCTCTGGAGTGAAGTCCAAACTATCATTGACCCTGTCAGCCAAACTGATATTTGTACAGTCATTTAGTGTAGCAGCCATCTTGAAATTTCATACATGCAATCCCAAGAACCTAACACATTCTTCTCCATGATAGTTCTATGATGAATATGGCAATGCAGACCCATCGTGCATTGTGTGAAGTGATAGTTCACCCCACTCACTGTAACAAGTATCTGTTGACTCAAGGGTGTATTCCTGTACAGTCTTCTTCAGCATTTTGCTACAGTGATGTCACATATATTTGCCAGTAGGCTTTCACTTATTCTTTCTTAACTTATCGTGTGGCTAACTGGTGACTTTCAATTCATTGGACACATGAAAGGCAAAACATTTACCCTTTTACATAACCAGCCTTTTGTTTAAATCCTGTTTGCTTTTCAGAACTACACCATGATTTATGCTGACAGATCATTGTTCAAGGTTTGACTGCTTATTTCTTTTTGAAGGCCAGGCTTTCTCCTGCCATGCCCATAATTATAAGGGTTATTCAGACAAGATCTACGTATCTTCTGAGCTATTCTCTTTGGCATGAATCTTGTGAAATTAGTCCTCTTCTGTGGCTGACTGCATAACATACAGAGTCTCCATGGGTACACACCGGGTGGTAGTCTGATAATTATGCAGATTCTGTAGCAGGCGTTCCATTGCCTTAAGTCAGTGAGTCAGCTGTTATTTGCTCATGGCCTTGCCCAGCAGCAGGCAGCTGATATGGCTTTGAAGGGGGCAGCTGTGATTGAGAATGTAGCATCTGCTGTTGCTCATACATATGTCCTGCCTGTCCTTTGTGCTGTTTTAAAATTTAGCAGGATGAAATTACCTGTACACAGGGCAAGTTGCAATTTGTGAACAAATGTGTGTAGGTATGGCAGTTTTCTCCATGCTTTATCAGGAAGGAAGAAGTCATACTGGTAAACTTTTGGATTTGTGCACTTGCCTAACACATAGACATGAATTGCAGGATGACCTGGCATCTCTTTATGCTTGCTGTGCTAAGTCTGTCTACCATTTTACATTTACTTGTAGAATGCCCACATAATGACCAATATCATTTTGTGTTTCATCTTCAGGCCATTAAGCACAACTTCCTCGGTGATGATCATCATAACATGTCCCGTGGTTTGGCTGTGCTCGGCATGTACGGTTTGCCATGTCTATTTGACTGACAGAATTTTGTATACTTATAAAAATTGTTTAGACAATTTTATTCATTTGATTACAGGCCCAAATGGCCATAGATGCTGAGGTGCCATGAAACCCAAAGACATTTGCTTGCTAGTAGGAGGAAGAGATTATTATTTGCAATATCATTACAAGACATGACAAATTGCATAAGTACATTATTGTGTCAATTTTGTGTTTTGTGTTTTGTAGATCAATAATACGCATTTTTGTATTTTAGGTGGCTGGAAGCCATAGTGCAATATATGAAGCATATTATCACCAGGTAAGCAGCCATAATTGCTTACTTTCATTTCGTAGTAAGGATGATAGTCTGTCATGTGGAATATTGCTATTCATAAAAACAAACACATCCCTATCATATAGTTCAGTTTTCTTGTGGATGCTGCCATTCTTACCTTGAAGTGAGTAAATACATGTGTACTTATGATGTTAGGATTTGCAGGTAGTGGTTTGTTGTCTGGCATAACATTTAAACATGCGGTAATTAGTGATTGCAAATTTGCCGTAGCTTTCTCTGATATTTAGTGGAATTTAGAACTTTATCTCACTTCTGTTGTTTTCCAGTAAATTGTGATAACTTACATTAAAAATAAATAAAATTGTTTATTTGTTCCTTATGTAACAGTTTTGTTGAGAGGTTAAATAAGTTGACATTGAGCACTGGAATAGTGTTGAGTATTTATAATAAACCTTAAGCCAAGAAAGCACACTGCATCTGCAGTACAAAGATTGATCGGTTAATAGTATTTGGGTAGATCATGAAAGTGTATTCTTTTATTTGGGGTGGGGGGGTGGTGTCATCACAGAAAAAGAAAAATTGAAACATGTAAATTGAAGCTGTGTATTACCTACTGAATACAGTGTGGTAACTGGACTGATGAGTGATTTCAGTTATTATTTTTAATGATTTCATTTGTATTCATTTGGAGATGACTGCTCAGTTTCAGTTGTATTCCTTTAGGGGTGACTTTTCAGTTTCATTTGTATTCCTTTAGAGATGACTGCTCTGTCATCAGAATTGTAAAGTTGTATGCATTAGCAGAGTTGGTGTATGACAATAACGTATGAAATTTGAGTGGGATTTAATTCCACATAGACACAGTACAGTTGTCTGTAGGAAGCCAAATAAATAAGAGTGATAATATGGTTCTCCATCACAGTGCCTTTAATATTGTCAGTGTTCAGTGAGTACATTCCTGGTGTATTCCCTCTCAGAGATGGAAGACCATTGGTGTAGATCAGCAACTCAGAAATCTTGTATTCAACCAGTAGACATTGAAGTGTAACATGTATTTAAAACACATGGTTCACAGACCTCGTAAGTAGTGATTTTTTACATTTGGGTGCTGGAGTTTGATTCTTTGTGGGAGACATGAGGATTTTTTTTTCTATTTTCATGGTGTCAGTAATAATTCTGGGGTCCATACTGTCTGTTGGGTGTGAGGACCTCTGCATTAGGTTGAAGAGAATGAACTAACATTACACCTACATATGGTGTCTAGGTCGAGAATCCATTTAGCCTTGACCTCCGTTCGTCCATGCAGAATTACGGTGTTGGGTATGATCTAAGAATGGAGACTTTTTAACCGATTATATATTTGACCTGTAATGATGCATGTATTTAGTTTGTTTAACATTTCCACCATTACAGATGTAGAATTTACAATGCTTAAACATAATTATTTTTGGTTAAGTTTAAGATTTATCAGAGAAAGGGACATTTGTATTAGAATTAACAGTCAAGCCTGTAGAGCTGTAGGTATTTTCCCTACTGTATGCAGCAAAGATGTAATGTCAGTGCCATTACTTTAACCTTTTGGCAGTGGATTTGGACATTTAAATTTTTATGCAACCTTTATGTAAAATGTGAATATTTTATGAACCGAACAAGACAACATTATGAAATACAAAGCATTTTGTGGAAGAAAAAATGGGGATTGTGCAGCACGTCTCAAAACATTCAGTAAGTATATTTGTTGACTAATTATGTAAAATGTGGTGCATTACACCCATCCTATATATAGGGTACACAGTGGCTACAGGTTAAGGTACATAACTTGTGCTGCTTGTATTTGAAGTTGATAGGGAACAGATGGGTTTCCTTTGATGATTTTTGTGTTATTCATGTGTTAACAGGTTGACCCAACTAACCAGGGTAGTGTTGGAGCTTTAGATGCTGCTAGGTTTCTGAAAAAGTCTGGTCTGTCAGATGCCATATTGAGTAAAGTGTGGGACCTGTCGGACCCAGCAGGAAAAGGTTACCTGAATAAGGGTGGCTTCTTTGTGGCCTTGAAACTTGTCTCACTTGCACAGACAGGAAAGGAGGTGAACATGGTAAACATAACAACAGATGTACCACCTCCCAAAATGGTAAGTTCCAAGATGTTTTAAAAATTCTTAAACAGCATTGTCCTCAAATGGAGCAGTGTGGTAGATTGAAGTACTGTTTGACAGCCTGAGATAAAAATGAAACATTGTATTGTCTTAAAAGATAGTAATGGTTTTTTTTTTTGGCATTGACTTTATAGCCAGTGAGTAATGAGTCTAGGCTTTTGAATATGATATTACTGGAAAATATTAACTACATTTCTTGGCCCTTTAAAATGGGAAATGAAAATATTAATGCAGGAACATATTTGGTGCAGCATTGGATTCTAGAACAAACATTCCTTGTTTAAAAAAGACCCAGAATGAAATTACTTATAGAAAAGTGTGAAGTTTGGGTTTTGTTATAGTAAACTGTGATTTAGCTTATGCATGTTCAGGAAGCAATGTATTTGATAATCCAGAGCAATTTATTAGCATGGTGTTATAGTGTCATAGTGTTTTGTGAATGAATAATAATTAGTGCATCAAGTTGGTAATTAATGTATAGTTTGTTATTGATGTACAATTTGTAATGGTTTTACTCCTTGTTTTGCCTAAAATGTGACGATTTCCATATCCATTTGGATTTTGTAATCCTGTACGGATCTACAAAAGGAAAATAAATTATGATGATGATGATTAGGAAGTTGTCTGCTGATGGTCTGTTTGTAATTGTTTCTACACTTTGCAGTACTAAAACAGTTTTATATCCAGGAAGAAATTATGCCAGCTTTTTCATTGCAGACAGTTCTTAACATTCTTGACGGATAGGTGAAACCTTATCTTTGTTTGTATTCCATACAATACAGAGATAAAGACAGTGCCATGCCTGGTGTTATACCTAATAACTTCCTGCTTATTTCATAATACTATTCAGGTGACTAATGTTGTTACAACCAAACTGTTGTACCTTTCTGTTGCTGAAGGTGCTTAAAATTTACAGGATTAGTAAATTGATGGTGTTTACACAGATCCAGCACATAAACTTAATTGAGATGGGGTTTTGAACAATTGTGTGCACCATTGTCATAATACACAGATATCAAGCGTAGGTGTAGGTTAGCTAATTTGTATCAGATTAGAGCTTCTGTACACAGTTACAAAACTGGACATTTTATAGGTGCTTGTTTGGAGAAGGAAAATACCTTTCATATCTTTATACACTGACATGTATTCGTTGGTAAATACTGACTACACTTCATATTTCAACATCAAAATATTATTGGGACTTGCATAATGGAAACACTACATTGAACAACAACTGCTTGGTCATTAGGACCTTGTGTATACTTCCTTGCAACATAGAGAAACAGATTTGTGTGTGTTTATGTTCAACATTTCATTATAGGAACCATAAATAGCATAATTTTGCATATTTTTGTAATTTTGATTATAATACATTTGTTCCCCAATATTACAGAAGCTTTAGTTTTGAATGAGTGGCTGTGTACTGCTGTAGGTGGTTCTGTTCACTGTCATTTTCATTTTATAGAAATTGTATACAGACTTCAGTATACAAGTAAGTGAACAGGTTAGTTTTTGCTGGGGTCATTTAAATTTCAGGTGCTGTTACCATTGTTGTTGACTATATGGAACGTTTCTCATTTTAGTGTGTTGAACTCTGTTAAAATGGACAAGGGGTTGAGGATGCAGTGATATGATTGCTCTATGTAGCTTATGTTTGTTGTCATTTTGTATTTTTTTAAAATCAATGTTTCCTATGTGAAGTATGTTTTAGGTTTGATGTTAATTGGTTTTTTTCTTGTCTCAGGGTGATATTCCTCCAGTGATGGCAGTTCAAAACAGTGTTATATCTCCGCCACCAATAAACAACACTCTGATGTCAAGTGACTGGGCTGTAAAACCAGCCGAGAAGGCAAAATATGACCAGTTATTTGACTCTTTGCAACCTCATAATGGCATGATACCAGGGAACAAGGTATGTGAGTTACTGTTTCCTGATGAAGTGGTGTAATTTTCCTCAAGAGGCAGATGTTTAGAAACTCAGTACAAGGAGCATGTGGGTGTCATCTTCAGTTGGCAGCATTCATTAATGTGTCAGGTGGTAAAATCTAGCTTTCCTTCCTGCTGCTGTCACTGCTATTTCTGTATTGTATCTCTTCCCCAGTGCCATTTCTACATTTTTAGAATATGTATAGTGCTTTAGACAAACATGTCAGGAAGCACTAATGATGCCAGGCAGCTGGGATTGTGTTGTCAGTATAGCAACTCACTATAGGCCGGATGGTCCAGAGATTGAATCCCGGTGGCGACAAGATTTTCTCTGCCCATTCAAACTTGATTTAAGGCTCACCCAGCCTACTGTACAATGAGCACTGGGTCTTTCCTGGGGGTAAATTAGTCAGGGCATGGTGCTGACCATCCTCCCCTCTCTAGAATCAAGGTTGCAAATGGGTTGGAGCTATACCTCTGCCTCTCCTCTCTTCCTTCCTAGGTATGTAATGTTGTGAACTCTACATTTTTACTAATGATGCATACTGTTCTGTATGAAATTCCATGTCTGTGAAGATGTCTGAAATTATAAATTTATAACTAGCAACCAACCACTTCCATTAATCAAAGTTAATAATTATATATATTGGTGTTCTTTTTCTGCATATAATATATAACTGCCTATGGTACAGATTTCACTACCACAGCCCTCACATTTATTAACCATGTGTAACATTATTGCAGTGACACATGCTAGCATAGCTTGCCAACCATTGCATTTTTCCAGTACTAATACCATTACCACCAAAATCTGCCTGCCGGTCATGAAGTATGGGGGGAATTTAAATCCCTGCACCACACCAAATTTCACTCAACTAACATACTGGTTTATTAAGTCTCAGTCTGAAATTGACAGCTTTTGTCATGTTATTTTACAATTTACAGACAGTTTACATCAACAGAAACTCCACATTTGTTGAAGGTACAGTAGAATACCAGTATAACGAAATTCTGGGGACCTCAGAAATTAGTTTGTTATAGTGAAATTTTGTTATACTGAAATAAGTCAATTCTCAAGAA
>Ga0209737_10002272_pt1 | contig 13454 bp, 13 predicted proteins | sample TergutCu122P3_FD_187284 | JGI IMG/M metagenome (GOLD analysis project Ga0209737, IMG submission 187284) | Cubitermes ugandensis P3 segment gut microbial communities from Kakamega Forest, Kenya - Cu122 P3 (SPAdes) (version 2) | ecosystem: Host-associated > Arthropoda: Insects > Digestive system... | reverse complement strand
CACATTGTATATTATAGCTCCCCCCCCCGCTTTGTCAAGCATTTTTTAAAACTTTTTTATTATTTTCAAAAACACTTAAAAATAATGTATCTACACATATAGTAGTGATTTAGATAGATATGTCTGATTCGATAAAGCGATTAATAGAAAAAGCCAATGAAGGCGACGCTGAAGCGCAATATCAATTAGCTGAGCTTTATTCTAATAGTTACCATATTAAAGACCATCTTGCTTATGCCGCGAAATGGTACTGTACAGCAGCGAAACAGGGACATATAGAGGCATCATACAAAGCCGCTAACTGTTGCTATTTCGGTAAGGGGGCTGTGCAAAATTACGAGCACGCCGCAAAATTATATGCACAAGCAGCAGAAAAGGGTCATGCTAACGCACAATGCAGCTTAGGTAATTGTTATCTTTTTGGTAAGGGTGTTAAACAAGATTATAAACAAGCCGCAAAATGGCTCATGAAAGCCGCACAACAAGGCGAAGTTATTTCACAACACAACATAGGACTATGCTACTATTATGGTAATGGCGTTGAGAAAGATTATAAGCAAACCATAATGTGGTTCACAAAAGCGTCTGAAAAAGGCTTCGCTAACGCGCAATTCAGCTTAGGTATGTGTTATAAAAATGGTGATGGGGTTGAGAGAGATTATGAACAAGCCGCAAAATGGCTTGCAAAAGCCGCAGAGCAAGGACACGTTGACGCGCAATACAATTTAGGTCTCTGCTATTTGTACGGCGATGGCGTGGAGCAAGATTCTGTACAGGCTGTAAGGTGGTTCGGTAAAGCAGCCGAGCAAGGGTACGTTCACGCGCAATACAGTTTAGGTATCTGTTATTGTGATGGTGATGGGGTTGAGGAAGATTATGAACAAGCCGCAAAATGGTATACTAAAGCAGCCGAACAAGGACACGTCCGCGCGCAATACAAATTAGGTATCTGTTATTATGAGGGCGTTGGGGTTGAAGAAGATTACGAGCAAGCCGCAAAATGGTATACTAAAGCAGCAGAGCAAGGTAATGCCGACGCACAAAACAGGTTAGGTTACTGCTATGTAGAGGGTGAAGGTGTTGAGCAAGATTATGAACAAGCGATAATATGGTTCACTAAAGCCGCAGAGCAAGGCAACGCCGACGCATACACCAGCTTAGGCAACTGCTATATGGAAGGATTGGGGGTTAAACAAGATTATGAGCAGGCTGAAAGATGGTACATAAAAGCAATAGAACAGGACAATGCCGATGCTAAAGGTAACTTTATGAAATTACAACTTATGGGTAAATCGAAAGTTTTAGAGCAATCAAAAAAGAATCTATTAGAGCAAGCAAATAGAGGAAACGCTGACGCGCAGTACGAATTAGGCGATAATTACTCTTTTGGCGATGTGCTTTTTAAGCATGATGAGGTACAGGCTGCAAAATGGTATGCAAAGGCGGCAGAACAAGGTCATGCTAAAGCGCAATATCGGTTGGGATTCTGTTATGATATGGGTTATGGCGTTAAACAAGACGATGTGCAAGCGGTAAAATGGTACGCTAAAGCCGCACAACAAGGGCACGCTGTCGCACAATACAGCTTAGGCAACCGCTATTATTTTGGTAACGGTGTTGGACAGGATTATACACAAGCTGTAAGATGGTATCTTAAAGCTGCCGAACAAGAAGATGCTGACGCGAAATATAGCACCTCTCAGCAAGAGGACGATATTTGGCAAGATTATACACAAAGCGCGAGGCGGTTTGTTAAATTTCTTGCTGAAGAAGCCACCGCTAAAACTGCCGAGATACAACGTGTTTTCGCGCAAAACAACTTAGGGCTTTGTTATTCTTATGGTTATAGTGTTAGAAAGGACGCTGTGCAAGCTGTCAAATGGTATGCTAAAGCCGCCGAACAGGGATATGACGAAGCACAACGCAACTTAGGTCTGTGTTATAAAAATGGTGATGGGGTTGAGCGCGACGAGAAACAAGCAATAATGTGGCTTACAAAAGCAGCCGAACAAGGACACGCCAAAGCTCAAATTAATTTAGGGAGCTGTTATTATGATGGTGTGGGTGTTGAGAGCAACGAGGAACAAGCTATAAAATGGTTTGAAAAAGCAGCCGAACAAGGGGAAACAGCCGCAATAAACTTTTTGAAAGCACTAAAAGACGCGAGAGATTTTTTGAAAAAAAATAAATTTATATAAACAAAAAAACTGTGCTTCAAAAGCAACAGTTTTTCTATTTTTTCTGTACACAAGAACAAAAAAGCTCACTTGAAGGAAACGTCTAACGCCCTTTAAGAGGACTTTGAATAATCGCCTCTATTGTCTCTTTAGCAGATTTTTGAGAGGCTTCCCATGTCTTTTGCGATTGTTGCTTTAAATCCGCATACGATGCTCCACTCACGCCTGATAAATCAGTGTTTGTTTGCATAGATTTTTCAAGCATCTTTCTCAACTGCGCTTGTTTAACAGAAATCTCCGAATTTTTAAGCATTTTAAAATCACATCCTTTCTAAAAAAATCAATTTCCAACAAATACTAACATTTTATATAAATACTAAACAGCCGCGCTTATTTTCCAAGACTGACAATTCGCAACCCCTGATGGTACAACGCTTTTCTCTACTTCTATTATAACATGCCCCCCCCCGATTGTCAAGCATTTTTTGGAAAGTTTTTAGCCTATTTATCGACACATTACCTATAATTTGACATTTATCGCGAGGTAGGCAAAAATCCGCTTTTTAAAAGGTTTATAACCTTCAATTATCGAAGTTATACTGTAGGATTTGATATATCATGGGCTTTTCGGGTGATATAGCATGGGAATTTACAATGTTTCTGCTACGAAGCGTTGTACAATTTTTCGCAAGTGCTTTTTCCGTATTTCTTCGGCTTATCGGCAGACCCCGCAAAGACCATAAAAAAGCGGCGGAAAAAGCCGCGTTTGAGGCAAAAAACCCGCCCGCCAACAGACAGCTTGCAAGCGCAAAGCCCCGCGGGGTATTCTTCGGAAAACGGCGTAATCAATACGTTGTAAAGCCCGAACAGACCGACGGACACGTCTTAGTAGTCGGCATACCCGGCAGCGGCAAAAGCTCATGTATCGCCATCCCCACGCTAAGACATTGGCAGGGCAGCGTCTTTGCGGTTGACGTAAAGGGCGAATTATACGCCAAAACCCGCCAACACCGCAAAAACATCAAAATATTTGAACCGCAAAACGAAAAAACAAACTATTACTACGACCCGTATGTTTTCCTTGCGAAAAGCAACAATACCGCGCAGGAAGCCCGCGCCATCGCCCAAGCAATAATCCCCCTGCCCCACGACGTAAAAGAGCCCTTTTGGATTGAGAGCGCACAAATCATCTTGACGGGCGCGATTTTGCACTACTATGACGCTAAATGCACATTTATACAAACATTAGTTGAAATCCAAAGTAAAAGCCCCAAAGCCCTGATAAGCGTCGTGTCGGAAAGCGTCTGTGTCAAGGCGGCGTTGTGCGTCAAGCCTTTCGTTGATATGGACGGTAAGGTTTTGGCGGGTATTTCGGCGGAAATCAGCCGAGGCATAACGACACTTATTACCGATGATGAAATCGTCAAAGCCCTGTCATGCGAGGAGGGCAGGGAAATCATATCGCCCGCCGATTTGGAAAAAGGGTTGGACATTTACGTCAAAATCCCCGAAAACCTCCTGCGCCAATGGAAAAACCTCCTAACCCTCATGGTTAATCAGTTTATCACTTTTTTTGAGCGGCGGGGCGAAAGCAGGGACAACCGCCCGATTTTATTCCTGCTTGACGAGTTTCCGCGGCTGGGTAAAATTCCCGCAATAACCGACGCTTTAGCCACACTTAGAAGCAAAAATATCACCATATGTTTAATCGTCCAAAGCCTTGCACAGCTTGAGATGATTTACGGCAACGAAGCCCGCAAGGTCATTGCCGACACCTGCGCCTACAAAGCCGTACTCGGCGCGACCGATGCCGACACGCAAGAATATTTCTCAAAACTTGTCGGCACTTTTGAGAAGGTCCGCGCTACTCAAACGCAAAGCAGGGATTTTGTCGGCGCGGCAACGGGCAGCAGTTCATCATTTTCGGAGGACATCGAAAAACGCATTATCAAGCCCGAAGAGTTCGCCTATTTGCGCGAAATTATACTTTTATATCCCCTGCCGCTTAACTTTTGCAGGGTGCAGAAACAGCCGTATTATGAGGCGGACAAATGACTTTAAGCAATCGTGATAAACGCATTCACATCAACGAATTGCAATTTTTACAGCGGGAAATCAATTTGTTACAGGTGTCTTACGCCAAAAATCCCGACCCGCTAATAGGTAAGTCAATATCAAACCTGCAAGCCGCCCAAGATAAGCTTTATTCCTCACTCGCCCGCCACGGCGTTACAGCCCAAGACATACAAAAAATCATCAGCGAAACCAACGACAAAAACCTCGTCAAAACTATCCGCGATTTACAGAACGCCAAACGCACCACCGAAAAACGCCTCGAAAACCCCAACCTTTCCCCCAAACACCGCCAATCTCTCGAACACACCCTATCCCAAACATTACAGCAATACTCCGAAAAATGGCGCGAACTCACCAACCACCCCAACAAATCCGCCCTCATGAAACAAATCGAGAAAGCCCAAATCAAAGCCATCCAAAAAGAACACAATCGCGACCGCGACAAATCACACGAACAAGAACGCTCGCACTAAGCCCTAAAAGCGTTCCCTCCGAGGCATTACGCGCCAAAGTGCGCGTATGCTGAAATGACTTTGACCTGCTACGCGCTTCTCTGCTGTGGCTGTTCGTTTTAATCAGCCAAAGCACCGCTTCTGTCAAAGTCCTATCCGCTCATGCCACCGCCACACAGAAGGACAGGTGCAAGAGAGGGCGGGAGGTTGTTAAACAAATTGATACAATGTGGAGACAGCCCCCTCTTGCAAATATATCTAAGCCGATTCAACTATATTGCTGTTCCGCCCGAAAATGGGTTGTTTCATTTTCGGATGCGGACAGAACATAAGAGCCTTTTCGCGCCGTTTTTGCGCGAAAAATAGCACCGCAAAGCGGGGCGTGTTCTGGTTGAAAGGGTTGTTTTCAACCAGAACGGCTATAAAACATTTTTCGACACCTGAATTTTACCTAACCCCCTTGACACCCTTCTAATTGATGTTACTGTAGAGGTAAAAAGGGGTGTGATACAAATGGTAATTTATGGTTATATCAGAGTGTCAAGCAAAGAACAACACGAGGACAGACAAATTTTCGCGATGAACGAGCAACAAATCCCGTCTTGTCAAATATTTACAGACAAACAAAGCGGCAAGGATTTTGACCGCCCCGCCTACAAAACGCTTGTAAATAAGCTGAAAGCGGGCGATTTACTTTACATTAAAAGCATAGACCGCTTAGGGCGTAACTATGAGGAAATCCTCAACCAATGGCGCATACTCACCAAAGAAAAGGGCGTTGACATCGCGGTCATAGATATGCCCTTACTCAACACCCGCTTATACAAAGACCTAATCGGCACATTTATTTCAGATTTAGTTTTAAGCGTACTCTCATTTGTAGCGCATAATGAACGCGATGCAATCCGCCAACGTCAAGCCGAGGGTATCGCCGCCGCCAAAATAAAGGGCGTTAAATTCGGCAGACCAATCAAACCAACACCGCACAACTTCACGGAGTTACTAAAGCAATGGAACGCCAAACAGTTAAGCCTTGATAAAATTCTCAAAACCTGCGGCATGAGTAAATCAACTTTTTATCGCCGATTAGCTCAACACCGCATACCACAAGGGCAAATCGATTGATTTTCAGTCTCGAAAGGTGTAGGTTTTGGGATTGGGGGAAATGGCGGTTTTGAGGGGATTTTTGGGGGCGGGTGTATGTTTTTTGGGTTGGGTGTATGTTAAATTTGTGTAAATTGTCTTGTTTTTTGTTGTTTTATGAGATATAATATCGGTAATAATTAGTGTCAAAATGTACACTTTATGAAAATTAAACACACAAATTCATCATTTCTTAACAACATTTTTATTATCGCAACACCTCATAATCAAGAGGAACGATAAAAATGAGCAACTTTGAATATAACGCACGCCCCATGAGACGAATGGGAAATATCTTTGTTAATGCTTTTCTAACATTAGTAACACTGGGTTTTTATCTGCCCGTTTATTATGGTAAATACGTTAAAAAAATTAACATTCTTTCAAGAGACGCATTCGGCGCACATCATAATGACGTGTGGTTTTCTTCAAAAGTATATACCGTACTTCTCGCGGGATTTTATTTATCATGTATTGCCGTTATTGTTTTGTACGATATAGTAAAAATAGGTCTTTACGCAGTTGTTCCGATGTTAGTTACGGCTGTACTTTTAGTATTATTTGTGTTATGTTGTGTGTACCCGATAGCGAACAGGTTAAAACTAATCGCCAAACAATACGGCAGAATGGACGTATTTCTGCTGATTGACGGAAGCTCGTTTTTTGGGCTGGAATACGCCTGTTTCAAAGGGTTCAACGAATTAGCGGACGAATACAATATGCGGCATAACGCAGGCGTGTACATACCTTAAACACATAACGCCTTGTGGACTTCGTGGAAAACTGCCGAAGTTACCAACAGCCCTAACGGACTATTGATAACTTCAATCAGGCAGTTTACACACCAACCCCACAAACTACGACTAATAACAAAAACCATATATAGAAATGCTTGAATTTCGATGAAATTTTTTTGATTTTTTCGGCTTAAATGTTGACTTTTTTGCCAAAATACTATATAATTATGGTACAGATGGATAATGCTTCTTGTGTATGCTTTTCTTATGTCTGAGCCATGCTAAACGTAAGATAAACATACGCCGCCGCAAACGCTGATGACACGGGCGTTTGCGGACAAGCCTTTAGCGAAAATTCGGACATGATACTCAAATTCCATTCATATACTTAAAAAAATATGAATTTACGGAGTGTGAGTTTATGGACGAGGAAAAAAGGGTTGTTTTACCTGAAAAATTGCAAATTGAAATATGGCAATTTTTCCTCAAAACATCAATCCCACGAATTAAGCGCGAAAAGGACAAAAATTTGCAAGAAAGGTCTCCATCTGAAACTAACAAATAAGGGGAGATTTCTATGGAAACGGCAATCTACGGCAGAGTATCAACCGAAGAACAAGCGCAGGAGGGTTTTTCAATTCGGGCGCAACAACAAAAACTAAAGGAATACGCCAACATCAGAGATTGGTCTGTTTACGGCATTTATCTTGACGAGGGCATAAGCGGAAAAAACATTACCCAACGCCCCGCCATAACCCGCATGATTGCGGACATTAAGGCGGGGTATGTCAAGAATGTGCTTGTTTTTAAGATTGACCGTTTGACACGCTCAACGGCTGATTTGGTGTATTTGATTGACCTTTTCAAAGAGTGCGATTGCGCCTTCAATTCCTTGATGGAAAGTATAGACACCGCCACGGCTTCGGGGCGTATGTTCATTAAAATTATCGGGATTTTTGCGGAGTTTGAGCGGGAAAATATAGCCGAACGCTGTCGGATTGGTTTTGAGCGCAAGGTAAGAGAGGGTTATTCAAATGCTTCGCGGTTTATCAGTTATGGCTACGATAGGGCGAAGGGACAAAAAATTCAGACGATTAATGAAGGCGAAGCTGAGAACGTGCGTATGATTTTTGACATGTACGTTAATCAAGGTATGTCGCTTATGGGTATTGCTAAAAGTTTGAATTTGCGTGAAATACCTACGAAATACAGGTCTTTTTGGAACTCCGCAAGAGTGCGGGCTGTTTTGTGTAATTGTAATTATGTTGGTAAAGTGCGTTATGCTATGCACGAATGTAAGCGTAATTTTGAAGCTGATGGCTTACACGAGGCTATTATTTCAGAGGAGTTGTATAATGAGGCGCAAATTTTGATTGCAAAAAACAGTATATGTGCGCCTACTAAGCGACCGAAGGAGAAGAATTATTTTGTGGGGTTTGTTTATTGTGATAAGTGTGGCGCGAGGTTTTCACCGCATAACAGCACTCGAAAATCTAAGGATGGTCAGGTTAGGAGTAATAATTTGTTTATTTGCCGTAAACGTGCGATGGGTGGGTGTGATGCAAAATCTGTAACTGCTCGAAAAATCGAACGGTCGTTAGTTGAATATTTTTCTCGCATAAATGATTGTAGCGTTTTAGATACGCTTGTGTTGGAGCAAAAACGGCAACAGTCGCGATATGATGCCGAAGCGCAAATAAATGCACTTAATGAGAAGTTAAAAAGATTGGACGGTAAAGAGCGCGAGGTTATGGGTTTATTTGTTGACGGAGAGCTTGAATTTGGTAATTATCGGGCTATGAAGAGGCGGCTTGACGGGGATAGGGATTTTATACGCTCTGAGATTGTGAAATTAGAGGCAACGTTTGACGATAGGGAAGAGCCGAGCATATCAAGGGCGGATATTGTAACGAGTTTTCGCGAGAATTGGGAAAACTTGTCCGATATTGAGAAGCGGCAGTTTTTGACTAAGTTTATAAAAAAGATTGTTTTAGTTAATGAACCTATAGAGGGAACAAATAAAGGTCATACGGTTATTACCGATGTTGAGTTTTGCGGTGAATAGAGCGGTTTTTATTTTAATTTTATGTTTTTAAGTTGCAATCGACCGAGCTTTAGCGGTTGAAATGTCCGATACTGCAAGTTTGATACTGAATTTTAAAACAGGTGTGCTGAAAGAATTGCACAGACGGCAGTTAATTAGTAAAGAGGAACTGGAAAAAGCGATAAAAGCAATAGCAAGTGAAAAAATATGATTGTACAAAAAGGCTCGGCAACTGTACCATAACGCTCTAAAATGGCGATATACTACGCCGAGCCTCTACGCGAGCGCACAACCAAACGGAAGGACAGGCGCAGAATAATCAATTGTGATAAATACTGACACGACTATACAGCTATTCCAAAAAACTAATAAACACTATGAACACTATTATGGGCATGACGAATTATGCTTAAAACCACTAAAAACGACATAAATACAAAATGTGGTGTACTCTTTGATTTTGATGGCACGCTTATTAATTCATTTTCGTGTAGACCATTGGCTCATGCTGAAGTTGCAAAAATCTTAACCAACTTCGAGCGCGAACATGGATTAGATGTATCAGAAGAAACAATGGTTTCTATTCTATTCACACTTGAAAATGAGATGACAAACAACTGCATATATGATAGAAAAATATGGTTTTCTGAAGCTATAAAAAGACATTGTGGATTATCAATTGCAATACCTGAAAACATACTCGATAAGGCGATTGCTTGTTACTGGGAGACGATAATTAGCAATTCTTTTTTGTACCCCCATGTTAAGGAATTACTTGCTTATTTTAAAAATAGTGTATCGTTAGGAATGATAAGCGATACAGACGGACCTATTGGAATGAAGGCTAGACGAATCCGTGAGTCGGGGATACAAGATTTCTTTGATTCCATAATTGTTTCTGGGGAGAATGAAAATGAGTTAAAGCCTAGCAGGCAGCCATTTGTTAAAACATGTCAACTTCTTGACGTTTTACCTGTTAATTGTGTATATATAGGTGATAATCCTGCCGTAGATATCGTAGGTGCAAAAAAAATAGGAATGAAAACTATTATCATTAAAAATTCGCCCACTTGCTCTACGACCAAAACCGACCCTGATTTCTATTTAAATCGCGATTCTTTCGACCAGATAAAGGCATTAATCGAAGGTTGGTTCAAAAATTTTGTTCCAAGGTGATTTCTAATGAGTGTGTCATCTGATATTGTGAGAAGATTTGTAGAGCCATTTTTTTTAAATGTTGCAGCAGGTCTTGTAGCGGCTGCTATAATCACTATTGTAACCCTGTGCTTGTGGCGTTCAGGACGTTTGAAAAAGGTCTTTAACTGTATTTTATCAAAAATTCCCAGATTAAAGGGGCGCATATGGACAATTTCTTGGAAGGAACTGCAGATAGGCTCCAAAGAATTACTAAAAAAAATTCAAGAGGGAAAAATTGACAACACCCGCCTATTTTCTGGCGACAAGAAGACTGAAAAGAATAAACTGTATGATGAATTAAATAAACCGTTTAAACCAACTGTGATTTTTACTCCGTGCTGTAGAGGTGCAACGATAGCTAACGCAATGTTTGATACTCAAAATGACAGACTGCCAATATACGTTGGAATAAGAATAACTAATCCTAAAAGCGCTTCAAATGACTCAACGACAAAAAAGGCGTATAAGCAACTACATGATTTATCAACTGGACCCGACCCCTGTTGGCTTGAAGTTTCGACAGAAAAACACGTTCACTTCATACCCAATCAGCTTATTAAGCTACTCAAACAAAATCCACACGAAAAATTGTTAGTGTTGGATGATTACGCTTCGAGTGGAAATTCTCAAAAATTGATTTCTAAAACAATAAAAAACAAAGCAAAACTACGTATGAGCGAAATAAGAACCGCCTCTTTTGTTGTTGATAGAGCAGCAGCTGACCATGGACATGTTCACTTTTGGTGGAAACTTAACGAGGGCAGGCGTCATGAGTTTTATTTCCCGTGGGGAAAAGCCGTATAACCCTCTTTTTTACAAATGAAATATGAGCTTGCCGTTACTCTTTATAGCTTGTATTTGTACTTCGCTAAATTGTGGGCTAAGCCCCAGAAGGCTAAGCCCCAGAAAAAATTTTTACTTGACTTTTTGAATGAAATCATATATAATATTTTTGAGAATTATCTCGTCAAATTGATAAAAGAAGGTGGTTTTTTAGTGAATAAAATAGATTCAAAGTTTAATTTTCATAGGATACACTATGAGGTTCTATTTATGTTGGTCTCTATAGAGGGGATTCTTAATATTGAAAAGCCTATGCGCGGAATATCGAATCTGTCAACAAAACATACGCGAATCAGTAGGGAGACGAAAGTAACTGACCGCAATGGCAATGACATTGTAAGGATTACAGCAAGATATATTTCGCGTGATGCACAAAGAGAATATAGTTATTCAAATTTGACCGGCTCAATTAAACCTGTGAGCGGTTCAATCAAAACAAAGACTCTTGAAGTTACTTTCGAGGAAAATAAACAGGTGGAATTATCTGAATTAGGCAAAAACGGCGTTATAAAAAACGTAATATTGTTTACCCCTCAAGGAAAACAAGTGAGCAATTCTACGCAGATGTTAGAACCGATTTCCGACCAAGACAAAGATGAGGTTTGCTATAAAATGAGAGAAGCTGCAAGAGAACTGACGTCGCGTATACCTGCGCGTATACCTTGGGCAAAAGGCGAAAATATTTTGAACATCATAAAAATTCCACATTCACGTTTTGAAAAATTGAGCCATACTATACGTCGGATACTGCATAGATAGTATTACGTAGGCGCAACCTCATAACTCGCGATGAGTTGGAGCAAGCCTTAAAAACGTTGAAAGGGTAATAATAGCGCGTGGAAGTTGAGGTATTTTGAGGCGTGTTTGTGCTTATTGCAGAGTGTCAACAGAGCAAGATGACCAGTTGAACAGTTTGGAGAATCAGAAGAGGTATTTTGAGGAGTATATCAGGCGTAATGGGGATTGGGAGTTTTGCGGGTTATATGTTGACGAGGGGATAAGCGGGACAAGTGTTGAGCGGCGGGCGGGGTTTAAGCGGATGGTGGCGGACGCGGAGGCTAAAAAGTTTGATTTACTGTTGACAAAGGAGATAAGCAGATTTGCGAGGAATACGCTTGACAGTATTCTTTATACGCGAAAGTTAAAGGAATTGGGCGTTGGGGTTGTGTTTGTTAATGATAACATTAACACGCTTGATAATGACGCGGAGTTGCGTTTGACGATTATGTCGAGTATTGCACAGGAGGAGAGCCGCAAGACGAGCGAGCGCGTGCGATGGGGACATCGGCGGAGCATGGAACAGGGCGTAATATTTGGTAATGGAATATTAGGCTACGACTTGAAGGGCGGCAAGCTTACAATTAATGAGGAAGAAGCTAAGACTGTAAGGTTGATATTTGACTTGTACTTGTCGGGCATGGGCATTCATCTCATACGAAAGGAGCTTGAAAACAGGGGTATTCTTTCGCCGAGCGGTAAGACAAGTTGGCAGGGTACGCCCATAACGTGGATTTTGCGAAATGTAAAATATGCGGGGAATTTAAAGCAGAGGCTTTTTGTAACGACCGATTATTTAAGCCATAAGCGCAAGATGAACAAGGACGAGGGCAGTTTTATTACGCTTAAAAATACTCATGAGCCGATTGTCAGCGATGAGATTTTTGACAGGGTGCAAAGGGAGATACGGCGCAGGACTACGACAAATAGCCGACATTCAAATCGTTATGTTTGGAGCGGTAAAATCGAGTGCGCTAATTGCGGGTCAAAGTTCGGGCGAAGGTATAGCAACAGGCGAAATAATCCGCCGCGTGAGGCTCATTTTATGTGGATGTGCTTGAAAGCCGTGAAGTACGGCAAGGAGAAGATTAACGCGCAGGGTCGAAAGGTTGGCTGTAATTGTAAAGCTGTGCATGAGTGGTTTTTAAGGGATAATTTCCTCACGGTGCTTAATTCGGTGATTGAAAATAAGGACGCGGTCGCGGAGGAATTGAAAAAAGCGTTAAGTCAGATAATCGCCGATAGTCCGAACCATACAAACGAGCTAAACGAAATTAAGGTAAATATTGAAAAGATAACGGCGCGGAAAAACAAATTAGTTGATGCCTATATGGATAACTTAATTACAAAGTCAGAGTTTGAGCAGGTGAAGGACAGATACAGCAAGCAGTTATCGGTTTTAGTGGAACAGTTGGAATTTTTAGAGCTAGACAATAAATCAATAGAAAACTTGCAACAAAAAATGGAGAATGTTGAAACAGCCATTGAAAATCTTGTACGGCTAAAAGAGTTCGGCGAGGCGATATGTTCGGAAATATTGCACAAAGTTGTTGTTGAGGGGCGCGAAAAAATATCATACTACCTTAAAACCAATGAAAACGCTGATACCTACGTGAAAATACCTGTATCGTTGCAACAATCACCATCGTTAGTATGAAAGACGAGCAAAGGTGTGACAATTAATACAGCAAACAAGATTGCGAAAATTACTATGAAACGGTTTTTCATCAAACGTGTTTCCCCCTTAATAATGTAGGGTTAAACGTTTATTTTAAAGATTATGTTGATTGAAAATTATTGGTTATTGGTTTAGTTTGTGAGGTTATATCCTCTAACTGTGACCATTTTGTTGTTGATTAGTTTGGTTGCAGAGTTGCCTATTACTATGGTGGTTAGCATGTCGATTTCTTCGTTGAGTAGGTTTTTTAGGGTTGTAATTTTTGCTGTTTGACCTTCTCTTCCAGCTTGTTTTACTATGCCAACGGGGGTGTCGGGTTTTATGTGTTTT
>Ga0209737_10002271_pt1 | contig 13455 bp, 13 predicted proteins | sample TergutCu122P3_FD_187284 | JGI IMG/M metagenome (GOLD analysis project Ga0209737, IMG submission 187284) | Cubitermes ugandensis P3 segment gut microbial communities from Kakamega Forest, Kenya - Cu122 P3 (SPAdes) (version 2) | ecosystem: Host-associated > Arthropoda: Insects > Digestive system... | reverse complement strand
TTTAAGTTAGAAAATCCAGTAAAAGGTGAAGGTTTTACTCGAGTTAATTTAGAAAGTATGTTATCTGAAAATAAAGTTGGTAATTCTGCTGCTAGTACTGCTGTTATGAAATATTTATTTCCTGATACTCAATTTGAGAGTTTTGACCAAGTACTTGCTTATCGGGATTGGATGTTGCCGCAACTTGAAATACTAAAATTTGCTAAACTATTACCAGAAAAAGAAATATTAACTATTAATGATATAACGGATATATTTAATAATGTTGATAATCAAACTGCTATAAAACAAGCTCAAGAGCAAATTGCCAGACTGGTAACCAAGGGAACTTATATTAGAATATCTGACCAATTAGATTTACCACAAAATGCTAGTAAAGCTAATTTGAGAATATTGCAGTATGATAGTGATGTTAGTTTAGAAAGTTTTGATAAGTTATATCAACAATCAATAGTAAATATAAATAAAGGTAGATTAGGTTTTCAACCAATAAAAGCGGAGCAAGGTTTGACAATTACTGCTGAAACTAAAGAAGGTCCTGAAGAATTTATTGCGGCAGGAATAGAAAAAAGAGCGGTTGAAACAAGAGAAATAATGTTATCACCGGAAGAACAACTAATCGCTAAAGAAGAAGCTGCTGCAGATTTAAGAACTGAACAACAAAAACAAGAACAAACCTTAAAAGATAGAGTTGCTCGTGCTATAAGAAACTTTAATAAAGCAACACCAGAAGAACAAAACACAATAAGAAATAGCTTAATAAACAACAGAGAACAAGCCATAAAAGAATTTGGACAAGAAGGTTATAATGACTTATTGCAGAAATTTACTACTGAAGGCGCATCGTTAAAAAATATAAAAGATAGTATCTGGCAGTATAGGAAAAAATTAGAACAATTTAAAGATGCCAATGAAGTAGTTAAATTAGCATCTGAGATGAGTTTGAAAGGATTAAGTTTAGAAAAAGCGCAAGAGTTATTAGATATATACAAACAAGTTGATGGTGTCTTAAGACCTAAAATAGAGCGTGGTGAAAAGATAACTAAACAAGATATAAAAGAAATACAACCTAAACTAACTAGATTGGAACAAGGACTTCAAGAAAAAAGACCATTTCCAGAATTAAAGACGCGAGAAGAATTACAACAGCCAATAACTCATCGTGGAGCTAGTACGATAAAAGACCCAGTGGCAAGAGGAATATATAAGCAATTAACTAATACAGAAGCAATATCTAAGGTTGAGTCACAAGTAAAGAATGTTACAACAAAACGATTAAGTAATGATGCTGGTGCGTTTAGTAATTTTATAGAAGCTAATGAAGTTAATTTATCTAAAATAAACGATAACAATGTAAAAGATATATTGGGTGCAATGTTTAATCCAAATGTTGCATATACTGATTTTCAACGGGCAAATAACTTTTTCACAATGTCTTGGTTATTTAATCATACTGGTTTATTTAATGCCGAGAATGTATCTTTTATAGAACAAATCACACAAGAACAAGCATCTCTAGCTGGTGTACAACTTAACTCATTAAAATCGGTATATCATAAAGCTAGACCATTAAATAGTTTTGTTAAACAATGGGAAACTGAGTTTGGTAAAAGACCTGAAGGTATAGACCAGGCAATGATAAACGATTATAATGAAGCATTACTTGCAAAGAATTATAAACGACTAATTGAACTTGAAAATGAAGTTATAAAAATTGCTTCTGCAGAAATGCCAGATGATAGTATAAATTTCTTTAAAGGTTCTATATCTGAAAGAATTACAACGCTAAAAACTCTTGCTAAACGATTTGAAAGCTTTAGATATATGGCAATGCTTTCTAATCCTAGTACACACATACGAAATTGGTTTAGTAATAGATTAGTTCGTGGAATGGATGCAGTTACTAATTTTTTTGAAGAAAAAGTACAAAATATATTTAAGTTCAAAGAAGGACAATTAAAATATCGCGCTCATGAAAAACCTTCAGAGGAAGTTAAAGCCTATGTACAGGAAAAATTAGTTGATACAGGTTTAGTCGAATATTTGGCTCGTGGTTCTAAATATGATATTAATAATGAAGATAGTTTATTTGATCGTGTATTAAGTAAAAGTCAGTTTAATACTCAGTGGTTAAACAAGGTAAATAACTTTATAAGTAAATCTCTTGCTGGTGAAGATGCTCGAAGTGTATATCCAAAAATAATAGAATACGCTGAACAACTAATACAAGCAAACTATGAAAATGTTGATAGTATAAAACCACAACAACTACAAAACATAATCGAAGATGCAAGTGCAAGAGCATTAACATTGTACTTTAAAAACCAAAATTTATTTTCTAAGACTTGGCAAAAATTACAAAATACGAATCCGGTACTTGATATTATGATGGGTGGTATCCTTCCTTTCTCAAAAATAACATCGAATGTGTTGAAGCGTATTTATGAATTCAGTCCATTCAACTTTGCTAATGCTCTTGCTATGCATCTAAATAAATCTAAAGGTGTTAAAATGGACCAATTCTATACTGCTAAAATGGTTCATAAGTATACGCAAGCTGGAATTGGTACTAGTTTATGGGCATTAGGTGCAAGTTTAATGTTCACTGGTTTGATTCACTTTGATAGACAGGATGAATATGGTGGAATGGTATTTCAAGTTGGCGACTTTAAAGTTAAATTATCTGATGTGGGCCCAGCTTGGACACCATTATTATTAGGTGCGGCATTAACTGATTTTCAGGATGGGGGTAATCTATTTACGCGAGGTATGAAACTAATAAACGAAGCTACATTTTTAGGTACACTTGATAATATAGTTAAATATAATTCTACTGCAGTTGATGCGCTGAAATATCCATTTGAAACATACTTAAAACAATATATACCTGCAATCAGTAGAAGTTTAGCGAAAATTGTAGACCCACATACCAAAAGAACTGGAGGTAATTTGATTGACCAACTTTTGAGTGGTATACCGGGAGTTAGTTATATAGTGCCAAATAAAGTAGACCCGATAACAGGTGAAGATGAAACAAGATACGATATTCCAGTACTTAATGATATTGTAAATGCAGCTAGCCCAATGCGATTAACCTATAAAAAAGTAAGTGATGTTCAAGTGGGGTTAAGAGCTGCTGGAACAGATATTACAGCGCCAGCACAAAAAATAACAATTAATGGTGAAGACTTTAAGTTAGACAATAAAGAATATAAAAGTTATCAACAGAAGCGTGCCCAGATATTGACATTGGAATTAAACAAATTGTTTGCGACACCGAAATATCAGAAAATGTCGCAAGAAGACCAGAAAGCAGAAATAAATAAGAGTAAATTAAAAGCAACAGAAATTGCTAAAATAAATTATTGGATAAATAAAGGTAAGTCGTATAACTTTAAAAACTATAAAGAATTTACTGATTATATTATACATTTTGAAAACACCAAAGGTATAACATTTATTCCATATAAACCACAGGGTTTTAAGTAAGAAAATAGCCAGTAGATTAATTTCTACTGGCTATTCTTTTACTATTTTCTATAAAGTTTTGCTGTAGCGCGGCCGCCCCGATTATGTTTATCACTAAAGTTGTATTCTAATAAATCACAGATTTTATAATATAAACCTCTGTCTAAATCTGGCAATCGTTTATGTATTTTTTGATGTAACAATGATTTACTAACACCATATAACGATGCAGCATATCTGATATTACAACCGTGTGCTAGCATATAATTAACACATCTAACTAATTCTTTATCTAACATTATATCACATTCCCTCCATTCTAACAATTGCTCTATTAACTTTATCAACCATAGTCGTTGCAATATCTTCATCGTTTATACCAAATAATTTTATTATAGGATATATGACAACGAATACATCTGCGATTTCCTGCATTAGATTATATATATCGGTATGATTATCTAAATTAGCTTTACCTCTTGCAAATTTACATAATACTTGACTCAATTCAGCCATTTCTTCATGCATTAAAACTATTCTGTGTTCTAATAACTTATTACCCTGTTTTTTTCCTTGCATTGCTAAAAATTGTAACATTACTTCTTCAAATTTAGTTGTGAATGGATTTATCATTTAAACCTCCTAATGACTTTGTACTTCATCTGCGAAGCACCATTTTCCAATTTCATATTCTATTAATTGTTTAACTTTAATATTTGCATTTTTTAATAAATCTGGTCCGCTATTATCCCAATATTCTTCGATATACCATACCTCCTCTATATTAGTTTCAGAATTTATTATCAATGTTGCACATATAACACACGGTTTTTTAGAACATATCATAATTTTTGGTATATCACTAATTTCTTTATTTTTAACCAAACAATTCATTTCAGCATGGGCACAAGTATATTTTGACTCTTTGAGTAAACTATTTTTACATAAACATTGTTTACCGTGAGTAGGACCACCATTTATACCAATACTATATATTTGTTTCATATCTGATTTAAGTAATATAGCCGCAACCTGGGCATCTTCACATTTTGATAGATTAGCTTGATTTAAGCAAAAATTTATCATACTATCTCGTTTATTCATTGTATCACCTCCTCTAAAGTTAGCGGTTTTCCACAACAAAATCTACCTTCTAAACACTGATTATTGTAACAAGGTGGCATCATATTTGTTGCAAATACCTTGTCTATTTTATTTATTTCTGTAAATATTTTTTTCATTATTAGCTGAACCTCTTCTGTATTTCTCCTACATAATCTTAAACTCAATATATATTCCCAAGCATCTAAATTACCATGCATTATAAATGCTTTGCGTAATCCTTGTGGTAATAAATATCCTACTTTATCTTTATCCGCGTTTCTATCAATTAAAATTTTATATGCTTTTTGCACATATTCATAAGCGTCTATCATAAGAACTTTGTCTAACTCAGAAATACCTTCTGGTATAACATAATTATTTTCGCGCTTTGAATATTCCGAATATTGTGTACTTGTTGACATAAATGTCATTCTTGTAGCATGAGTTCTAATTTGTGATACAGCTTTTGTTGATAATCCAACAATAGCAACAGTTATATAATTCATTCGCCGTATGGTCGAATGAGGTAATTTTAACATCTCTTCACTTGGTGATTTATCTATAACTCTATTATATAATTCTTCAATATCTTTCATAGAATTTATTTTTGAACCGCGTTGTGTTAACATTGCTAAAAACTGAGGCATACCATTGAGATTATGAGATAATATTTTCACTTCTATATTTTTCATTATTTATATTTTATTCCTCCTTATTTCGTTATACAAATATTCTAAATACTTATACAAAGCATCATTTTATATATTATATAATACAATATTAAAATAATTTATGCTCGTTTGTATAGCTTATGTTAATTTAGGGCGTTTCCCTGTTGTGACCAATATATTATAATAATTTTCCACAAAGATGGGTATTGCTATTTTATCAATAGTCATTGCTATATATAAATTATGTACTGGCATATCTAAAAACTTTGACCATTGTACTATTGTTTTATTTTGACCAAATATAGTATAAGTTTTAGTATTTATCCATTCTTTCGGTGTATCAAAAATTTTATCTATTGTTATATTATGCATGTTTAATAAGTTTCTAACAACATCAATATCTAAATTTAAATCTTTACACCAACTTGTTAATGTCTGACTTTTACCATTATATTCGTATAGTGGTACATTGCTTTTATTGTTATTTTGTTGTTTTACCGTTAACCATCTGCAATTCTCAGGACTATATCCTTTATCATTATCTTTTCTATCGAGAGTTAAATTATCTTTATAATTATTTTGTAATGACCATATGAAAAAATTATCAAACTTCAACCACTCCTCACAAACTGATATTCCGCGCCCACCATATCTACGATAACTTGGGTGTTTTATATCTTTGCATCGCGCTATCATATTAGCATGTATTCCTTTTAATCTATCCCAAGCTTTAGTTAATTCAGATTTATTCATTATTCCTCCCAAGGTATATCGTCATCATATGGAGATGGTTCTTTTAATTCTTGATATTCAGCGTGAGTATCAAATTTTACTTTTTCCTTTATGATAAATGGTTCTATTCTTTCAGTAAATTTCAACTTCATTTCTTTCTTAGATAAGTGTTTTTGAAATTTTTTACAATCATAACAGTATAAACTATTATGTGGACCGTTTTCTTTAACAATTAATATTTCTGAATTACAATATTTACACTTCATATAATACTTTCCATACCTCCTCTAAATTAAAATTTTTACCAGTTAACCATATAGTATATTGTCCTATTTTCCACTTTAAACCTACAACTCGTTCTTGTAAATCAAATGGTTTCATTATCATAAAATTATCAATAGTAGCAATAGGTAATTTAGTTATATGATAAACTTTTAGTTGTTGTAAAATTTTAGTAATATTATCGCTTGATATTTCATTTGTACATTTAGTATAACTATCTTTAATTTTTAAATCATACAACTTTAAACCCCTCCACTTTTCGTTTTGCTCTATCAATATACCATTGTTTATTTAAATCTAATTTGTTTATATCATATGTATCTAAGGCTTTATTAACAATATAAGCATTATCTGGAACATTTGCTAATTTTTCCCAATTACCTGTTTTAGATTTTATTTTATATAATGTTGTATAATCGGTGTTGTTTGTTGCTATACATCTATTTACTTTTTGCTGCTTATAATATTGATTTTTATAACCATGAACAGTCATATTGTAAGTTGAACCATGTTTTACAACAATACAAAAATCAAACAAACTATCACATTTATTTATTGTATCTTCAACAGGTATATTGTTTATAAAATACTCCATTATTGCTTTATGAACAACTGGTGCTAATAAATTTTTATCTCCGCCCGTTTCTTCATTAAAATGAACTTGTCTAACAAAATTACCTTTAGCTTTTATCTTTTTATTTGTTGTTTGTAATATATAATTATTAACATTATCTTGTATGAATTTAGAAATATAAGTTATTCCAATCTGTCCATCAATTAATTGCTTAAACTCGTTTATTATTTCTTTTAATTTATTTAGCTTAGACTTATGAACTTTTACAACAATACCATCTGTGTTAGTTTGAATTATTGACATTCCTTCATTATACATGGCATTAGCAAAAGCGGTAAGTATTAGTTGTCCTGTTCTACATAAACTATCACCCATTTGTAAATCATATAAAGCGCTAAAAGGTTGTCGTAATGCCCCAGTATAAATGTTAAGTAAATCTTTGTAAGTATTTAATTTTTTCTCATCAGCTAATTCTGGTCGTGTTTTCCATAATAATCTTGTATCATGTATTGTATTAAAATTGTTTATATCAATTTGACTTATGTTTCTACTATGATAATTAAAATATTTTACTACTGTTGTATAAAAACTTGTATAATCTAATAGTAATAATTCATGGTCATTGTCAGCATACATTATCAAATCATCACCTAAACTCGAATGTATACCACCAACTCCAAATACTACTTCATTTCTAAAAAGTGTAAATTTATTATTAGTTGATTTTAAGTTTAAATATCGTGAATAAAATGGTTCTGGAATATACTTTCGTAATATTGTATCTACATTTTCTTTAAATTTTAATTCTGCATTATAAGGTTGATATTTCTTTTGAGCATGTAATATTTTAGCAACTAATTGTGCATCGGTATATTTAACTCCTTCTACAACTGGTATATTGAATTGTAATGCAATATTAACTTTAGTTTCAATATACTTTAATCGTTTCATTAAAAACTTTTCTGCACCTAAAGTATCATTTTTATTATAATAAAGTAATTGTTCAAAATCGTCTTCTTCTAATAATTCCTTTTCAAATATTTCAGTTGCTTCAAGTATTTCCATACCCATATTTGCCATATGTTGTTTTAAAGACATACCTTTAACATCATCCATTAAATCAGTATAATTATATTTTCCAAAATAAGTAACACTTTTAAATTTTACTTCTTTATTTTTAATACCAAACTCTTCCTGTTGGTGATTAATTATATCTAATTGTTCAATATCTGTTAATTTTTTATAAGCCGGGGTTCTCTGTATATCTTTAATTGTTGTATCATATATTATCCATTGCGACAATAAATAAATATCTTCAGTACTTGCTCCTAATTCTATTGCTGCTAAAATCTTTAAGTCATATCCTTTTATATTATATCCATATAGTAATGTTCTTCTTTTTAATTCTATTATTTTATTATAAATATCTTCATCATAAGAATGTATTTCATAAGTTTCACCACCTAATACTCTAACTCCTAATAACCAATAAGATTGTAAAACTTCGAAGTCAATTGAACATATCTTTTCAAAATAATTAGTTAGTATCATTTTTAACCTCCTTTTTTATAAACCTATTAGTTATATTTGAACCATTAATATCTGCTATCATTTTTACTTCCATGTCAAAATGGGAAGTTACATCAATCATAAAGTTTTCTCGATGAGCTGGTTTATATCCAGCATCGAAACAATAATGTTTATATTCTTCATATAATGCACTGACAGATATTTTATTGATTTTGTCAGCATTATATTGTCTATCATAAACAAATGTAAGTGTATTAGATTGTTGTCTAATATATGTTGCTAATTCTTTCTTAACCACTAATGGTTCTGTAAAACTATTTCGTATTAACATGTTTTGTAAAGCATTAATACTTCTATTCAACAAATATTCTAGATCGTTATCTGTTAGTTTATTTACAAATTCAAAGTCCATATTTTTAATTTTAACATTCATTGGTATTATCATAAGGCGTCTATATATACCACTAGTTCGTTCAGAAATATACATCATCTTGTTTGCAGTAAATATCATTGTTGCTGTGTTTATTAGAGTAAAAGGTTGTTCATATTTTCTCGCTACTTCCATTGGTTGATTTGCTACAAGTTTCTTTAAATTGGCACAACTATCAAGAGCAGTATGTTCAACATCATCACCAAGATTTGCTTTTTTACCAGATAGTTCAGGTAATAAAAATTGATGGTTTAATTCATGTATTGTAAGATGCGAAACATTTTTTGTTCCTAATAGTTTATCTATTATGTTCAAGAATGTTGATTTTCCTGTTCCACCTTCACCAAGTAATACAAAAAACTTATCAAACAAGCGAGTATCAACTAAACATGATGCAATTATTTCAAAAAACAATGTTCGTAATTCAGCATCACAATTTGCAGCATTATCAATAAAATCAAATAAGGTTTTAGAAAATATTATTTGGTCATCTGGTATCCAATTTACAGGTAATTGATTAATACAAAAATGTTCTTTATTAAACGGTAATAATTCACCTGTTTTAACATTAAGTATTCCATTTTTTACTGCCAACAAATGCCAAGGTAAAGTTTGTGGTTTATTTGTATCTGCTCGTAGTTTAACTTTTATAAAATTTATAACTTCATTTCTTTCTCGTTGTTTATAATTTTTGGTATATTTTTCATGAATAAAAGTATGTAACATATCATCACTAATAAATTCGTAAAACTTATCATTAAATCTAAATACAGCGTCATTATAAATTGTAAAACTATTATCATTTAACATTTTAACAGCATATTCTTCTTCTGTCACATCTCTTGCTTTTTGTGTTTGTATTGCTTTTATTAAATCACTTCGTAAAACAGTTTGGTCTAATTCTTTGCTTGTTAATGGGTCTTTTAATAAGTATTTGTTTATAGTTGATATACAATATGATTTTTCATCAGGTGATATTTCTTTTGCAAAATGTATTAGGTTAACAACATGCTTGAATAATTGTGCGTTTCTATTACCACTATCGACTTCCATAAAATCTGGACATTCTCGCAAACTTTTCAGTGGTACTAAAAAACTTGGTATTCTGTCTATATTATCAACTATACTTACCCAATCTCTACCATTATGCATATCATTATAGGGTAACATTATATAACCCTTCATATTAGTTCGTACATCCATCTTAAAACCAAGTCCACAATATACATCATTACTAAAATCTATTTTTCTATGATTTTTAAATCCAAAATGAAAACCTTTTCGTGTTTTAAAGATAAGACAATTTAATTTCATATCTTGCACTATTCTTAAAATCATTGCGGCTTGAGAAGCTGTATCAAAATCTACTATAACATATTCTTTTGGTACTTCCCATCCTACTAAAGCATCTTTTGGTATTTCATGAAATCTTATAAGTTGTAAGTGAGCTGTTTCTGATTTTGGAGATTTATCTGGTTTTAAAGTAAGATATAACTGTTCTGGATATAATTTATTAAATAGTTCAAAATATTCTCTATCAGTCATACATAAATTTAAACCTCCTCTCCATATTCTTCCATATCAAGACTACGCATAAACTCAGCTTCTGATAATTTTTTCTGAATTGCTTTATATACTTTTTCCTCGATTGTATTTTGTCCAATTAATGTGATATATATTGCACTTCCTGTCATACCTGGTCTATGAATTCTTGCTGCCATTTGGTCATAACTTACATATTTATACCAATAACTATAAAATATCATCATTTTACAAAACTGTAAATTAAGACCTTCGCCACTATCATATTGCATAAATAATATTTGTTTGTTTGGTTGTTTTTCGAATATTTTATCATCCTCTGTCCAATTATTTAAGTTTTGCTTTAATATTTCTAAATCGTGTTTATAGTAATATACAATTATTACTTTATCATTGTGCTGTTCTAATATATCTTTTATTACTTCTATTTTTGGATATTCGTTGGTTATTTTAATTATATCATGATTATTATCATATACAAAACCATTACAAGCTTGATATAATTTTTGGTGTTTAGTTCCTTTACTAAAAGTTGCTTTATAATTATCAAATCTAATACACGAATGTTTACGAATATATTTATATGTTTGATTATCACAATCTTCAATATATACTTCTTTATGTATTTTTTCTGGTAAATCAATGCAATCTTTTAAAGCTTTAAAATCACAAAACGGTGCAATCATCTTTAGAAAATATTCTAATTTCGACAGCGCAACTCGTATCGGTTTTAGTATAGCTCGTCCAATACCAATATTAATTTCTGCATAATCAAACCAATCTTTTATATATTGTTCATATCTCTTATATCGATATGGCCATGGAAAATTTAAGTTATTAAACATTCCATATAATTCTGCGAAATTTTTATCAACAGGTGTACCAGTAATTCCCCAAACATATTTTGCTTTATATGTAAGCATTGATAATATTTTACCAACTTGTGTACTATGAGATTTTGCCTTATGAACTTCGTCTAATAATATAACATCAAATGCGGTTGTAACAAAAGTATTTTTCATAGTTAATCTTTTGTATGATACTATTGTTATATCTCTTTCACTAACATCAATTCCTTCATGTAGTTCTTCAATCCAAATTCTTTTTGCTACTTTAGGTGGTGCAACAATTAGTATTTTCATTGTCACTGGTATTTGACGCAATGCCTCTTTTACAGTAAAAGTTTTACCTGTTGCCATTTCCCAAAATAAACAAAATTTCTTATTTTCTAAGAGGTACTTTGACCCTTTAATCTGGTGCTCATATAATTTTATAGTGCTGCCCATATACACTTCCTTTAGAAGATAATTAGGGCTAGTATCTCATAGCCCTAATATCTAAAATAAATAATTTCTAACTTCATCTACTGACCATACAATAAGTGCAATACCATTAGCCTCAGTAATAAGTTCTCGTTCAATTTTTTGTGCTTCAGAGGCTCTTCCATTTCCTGCCTTAACTTCTATTGCAAAAAATTTACCGTCTAAGCAACCTATAATATCTGGAATACCTACTCTTGTGAACATACTAGAGTGATGTTTGAAAAACCAACACCTATTACCTAAACTTTCTAAATAATCTTTAATATCGTCAGTTACTTTGTTTTCAGCTAAACCCATAAGTTACCTACTTGTTGAGTTTGAATGTACTACCTACTTGTGGATTACCCTCTTTTAAATCACCTGAGACAGGGTCAGTATAAGGCGTTCCTGCTTTTACATTGATACCAACTCTGTTACCAACACAGGCTTTTGCAACATTGTCCCATGAAGTCCATTCTTGACCATCAACATCAATTCCACAGTGAACAGCAAACGCTTTTAACCAGGGATAACCCTGTTCATTATCGTTCATACCATGATTAATTGACTCACCTTTATCGGTCGTTAACACAAAAACAAATCTGAATTCACCTGGTTTGTTTTTTATTTCCGTTTTATCAGTATCAACTACATTAACCTCATGAATTCCTAAATCTTTAATGTAATTACCTGCTTCTGCTACTTTTTTCGTATTTAATGCCATTTATTTTTTCTCCTTTTCTTTAATATAAATATGAGGGAAATTTATACTTTTACCATCATTAAGTTCTTGTCTAAGTTTAGTTATATTTTCATAAGTTGGTTTTGGTATCATTATCCCTATTGGAATTTCAACATTATCTTTTGGTGAAGTTCTAAATTTTGCTGTGACAAAAGGATGAGCCCCAACAAAGGCAACATATCCGAATTCAACAGTCTTATCGTCATATGTATATTGACAAGCGTCTGTGAATAAAGCTAAATCTGCTTTTTGTAATATTCTTGCGCCATTATTTTCTGTCATATTTGGTATTGCTTTTAACTCAGTTTGGCCATCACTTAGTCCAAGGTTAAGTTCCTTCCATTTAATATGAGTTAATACCACAACTAAAACATTCTTTTCATTCGCAAATCTAACTAATCTGTCTCGCAAAATTAAAAGTGGGTCACCAACTAATGTTTTCATTTCCGTTAAAGATAATTTACTTTTTTTATCTAACATTGCTTTTTTAACTAAACTAACTTCAAGCTCCGAATAAGTATCAATGAGTAATGTTTTATAAGGTTGTTTCTCAGGTGATAATGCTTCTAGTGGTGATAAAATCTTATCTTTTAACTGTTGTACAGCGTCTGTTTTACCAACACTAATTCCATTAACGAAACCTATATTGTGAACATCATTCCCTACATTTGTTGCTTTTTCTGAGTATTCTAAAAATGCAACTTCATTATCTTTATACTTATTCTTTATTACAACTAGTCCACCATCATCGTTTACTGAATAAATTCCCATTGGTTTTGGCCAAGTTGAACCAAGAGTGGTTTTTCCAGTACCAGGTGGACCAACTATAACTATAAAATTATTACCTTTTGCTTCTGATATAGGTTTAAATCCTGTTAACATGATTTTCTCCTTATGATATACCGCCGTTGCCGTAGCCGTTGCCGTAGCCGTTGCCGTAGCCGTGATGTCTAGCTTTTACAGTTGTTAAATTCATTTTTTATCCTCCACCCATTTTTTAAAAGTCTCTTCTGCTGTAAAAGTTGTTGGAATATATTCAATGGCATTTGTCAGCATTACATCGCCTGTTTCATTTAATC
>Ga0209737_10002270_pt1 | contig 13456 bp, 9 predicted proteins | sample TergutCu122P3_FD_187284 | JGI IMG/M metagenome (GOLD analysis project Ga0209737, IMG submission 187284) | Cubitermes ugandensis P3 segment gut microbial communities from Kakamega Forest, Kenya - Cu122 P3 (SPAdes) (version 2) | ecosystem: Host-associated > Arthropoda: Insects > Digestive system >... | reverse complement strand
TAACGGGCTGAGCTCCGTGACGAAGATTGCGGCAGACGAAGCAGGGTGTGTCAGACGCAAGGGAGGCGAAAAGCCCAACACCAGCCGGGACTTGAACGGCAATGGCGCCATTGAACCCAACGAGGTGCTTGGCGTGGGTGAAGACGACTGCGTGTTGTTTTCGACGCCGGTGTGCAGCAACAAAACCGCTGGGGCACGCGCTCTGGCCATCGACGCCAACGGCGATGCATGGGTTGGGTGCTATGACGACAAAACGGCCTATCAACTCGACTCCAAAAACGGTCGAATCAAACGAGGCCCCATTGCGCTGGGAATAGCACCGTATGGCGCCATTGTAGACGGTCGCAAAAATGTGTGGATGACGGCTGTGAACTCGGGCCAGATCCAAGGGGTGAACATCGAGACAGGGGAAGTGTTGAACAAGGATGCAGCGGGGAAGCCTACAGCCATAGCTCCAACAGACGTCGGCAGCTGCTATTCCTATGGCCTGGCTGTGGATGCGCAAAACAGAGTGTGGCTGTCAGGTGGATGTTTCTATAACCACTATGCCCCAGAAGGAGAAAGCAAATGGCTTCGCTGCCCGACTTCAGGTCGAGGCATTGTGGTTGACGCCGACAACAATGTCTATGTATCCAACGGCTCTACGCTGACAAGCTACCGTTGGGATGACGCGACGAAGACTTGCAAGCCCAATCCCATCGGTGCTGCAGGCACAAACAGCGTGAACACAAAGGTCAACACTCTGATTGGTGTGGGCTTGGACTTCGAAGGAAATCCCTGGTCTGTCGGCATCACGCAGGCTGTGCGTGTGAATTGGAAAACGGGAGAGCAGCTCACAACACAGCCTGCAGCAGGCCATTCTCCCAGCCATTATACCTATTCGGACTTTACGGGCTATCAGATGAGAAACTTCACCGCCCCCAGAGGAACCTATAGGCAAACGATAGAAGGCTGTGAGCTTTATTCTGCCTGGAAGACGCTTTCCTGGGAGGCAGAAGTCCCGGAGGGTACAAGGCTGAGCGTTTCTGTGAGGGTGGCCGAAACGCGTGAAGGGTTGTTTACGGCCGAACGCCATGTGTTTGAGCATTCTCCAGCCGACTTGAGCACACTTGGGACGAGCACTTTCCTGCAGGTGGAGTTTGTCCTGGAGTCTTCTGAAGATCGCCAAACCTCTCCCACGCTCAAGAAGTATACAATAGAGTGGGCTTGCGAGAGGCCTCTCGGGTAGTTTGGGGTTCCTCCTCCCTCCCGCCCCCGCGAAGGCGAAGGGGGCGGGGCGCACCATGCATACTGTAGGTATCTGTTGGCTTTCCGTCAATATACATCCAGTCAAGTATTGCGTTAACCTGGCTTCAATAAACACAGCCGCACTGTTTGTACTGCGGGAATGTTGGGCCGAGCAAAAATTCCCGGAAGGCAAAGAAAATGAATGCGAGAAAATTTTTGTGGTTTTTGTTGCTTGGGCTGTTGGCCTGCAAAGGGAAAATAGATTCAGGCAGCGGCAATATCGGCGGCGGCGGCGGCGGCGGCGGCGGTGGTGGTGGCGGCGAACCCGGTGAAGATGACCCCGTCAACTTCATGCAAGTCATCCAAAACCCACCGGACTGGAAAGGGTCTGACATCACCTCCTCCGGTCTTGAAGTGGATGGTGAGGGGAACCTCGTCATCCCCAAAAGCGAATGGAAGGAATCCCCTTTTATGTGGCTGGCGGACAACAGAAACAGCATGGTTTCAAAGTTTAATGTGCGTACAGGCAAAGAGGTGGCGCGCTATCGCACCCTCTTCCCCTTTTCTTGCAAAGAAGGGGAGGCGCCAGGGAACTGCTCTCTCCAGCATGCTGTTCCTGCCAACAACGCTCCAAGCCGCACAGCCATTGACGCGGACGGAAATGCCTGGGTGGCCAACCGTGGTTTTAACGGGCTGAGCTCCGTGACGAAGATTGCGGCAGACGAAGCAGGGTGTGTCAGACGCAAGGGAGGCGAAAAGCCCAACACCAGCCGGGACTTGAACGGCAATGGCGCCATTGAACCCAACGAGGTACTTGGCGTGGGTGAAGACGACTGCGTGTTGTTTTCGACGCCGGTGTGCAGCAAATACGCTGGGGCACGCGCTCTGGCCATCGACTCCAACGGCGATGCATGGGTTGGGTGCTATGACGACCAGACAGCCTATCAACTCGACTCCAAAAACGGTCGAATCAAACGAGGCCCCATTGCGCTGGGAATGTCACCGTATGGCGCCATTGTGGATGGCCGCGGAACTCTGTGGCTGACTTTTGGCAATCAACTCCAAGGGGTGGACACCCGAACGGGAAAAGTCATCAGCGAAAATGCAGCGGGAAACCCAACGCCCATCCCCGGCGCTCTTTGCGGCTCCTATGGCCTCGCCGTGGACTCTCGGGACCGCGTGTGGCTGTCTTATGGATGTGTCTATAACCACTATGCCCCAGAAGGAGAAAGCAAATGGCATCGCTGCGCGGCTTCAGGCCGGGGCATTGTGGTGGACGCCAACGACAATATCTATGTGTCCAACGACCCTACGCTGACAAGCTACCGTTGGGATGACGCGACGAAGACTTGCAAGCCCAATCCCATCGGCGGTACAGGCACAAACAGCGTGAACACAAACGTCAGCGGTCTGATTGGTGTGGGCTTGGACTTCGAAGGAAATCCCTGGTCTGTCGGCACCACGCAGGCTGTGCGTGTCAATTGGAAAACCGGAGCGGTTCTCAGAACACAGCCTGCAACAGGCCATTCTCCCAGCCATTATACCTATTCGGACTTTACGGGCTATCAGATGAGAAACTTTACCGCCCCGAGAGGAACCTATAGGCAAACGATAGAAGGCTGTGAGCTTTATTCTGCCTGGAAGACGCTTTCCTGGGAGGCAGAAGTCCCGGAGGGTACAAGGCTGAGCGTTTCTGTGAGGGTGGCCGAAACGCGTGAAGGCTTGTTGACGGCCGAACGCCATGTTTTTGAGCATTCTCCAGCCGACTTAAGCACACTTGAGAAGAGCACTTTCCTGCAGGTGGAGTTTGCCCTGGAGTCTTCTGAAGATCGCCAAACCTCTCCCTCGCTCAAGAAGTATACAATAGAGTGGAATTGCGAGAGGCCTCTTGGGTAGAGGGTGTCCCTCCATGGTTTTTTCGCCCCCCGACACACCGTTTCGCTGGAGCCTCGAAGGAGGCTTCAGCTCGCGGTTTTTCTGGAGCTTTAAGTCGAGGTGGGAGCGCGGGACATGCCTTGGCGGAGAAGGAAAATCCTCATTTCATTGAGGAGGCCTCCAGCGCTTGAATGCGTTTTTCAAGGCTGTCTAAACGTGCATTCCATTTCGCCAAGTCTCCAGCGGAAACATGGCTGTTGGCCATGAGTTCTTCCGCGAGCGTCAGGAGTTTTTCGTCCAGGCGCTTTTGGTTTTCTACGGGGAAGTTTTTGGTGCTTTCATTTCCTTTTCCTTCGGGGCTAAGCAGCCTTTCGGCGCTTTCTTTGAGCGACTGAACGCGGTTTCCCCATTCCGTCCGAAGAAAGTCCGCAATGGATTCGCCGGGTTTTTTCACCATTGCTTTGAGCATATGCAAGGGCATACGCCGTTTTTTTCTTTCCTGTTCGAGGATGATTTGCGCCAAAGTGACCGCCGTCAAATCTTTTTTTGACGCATTATCAAGCACTTGAAGCTCGTGTCCCTCCATAACCATTCGCGCGATGTCGTCGAGCGTTACATAACAACTGTCGGAAGTGTCATAGAGTTTTCGATTGGAGTAGCGTTTAATAACTTTGAAAGAGCGTCCTGTCGCCATAATTCACATTTGAATGAAAATCCGCAGTATGCTCAATTCTATTTTGAAGCCCGCAGCATATTTTTTAAATGTCCTAACCAAAGAGCCTAAGCAAACATGATTGTCAAATGCGAACAGTGCAGAACGCGATTTCGATTGGCGGATGAGAGAGTGCCCCCTTCGGGCGTACGGGTGCGTTGCGTGCGTTGTCGACATGTTTTTCGGGTCCACCGGGTGTCGGCTTTGCGTCAGCAACCCGCATCTCCTTCCTCGCTTCCTGCTCAGATGACGCCCCTGCACCCTGTTCAGATGGCTCCTTTGCACCCTCTTCAGGTGGCTTCTTCGCCCCCGGTGGAAGAGGATGATCCGTTTGCCTATTTTGGAGAGCCGATACAGCGTACAGACACCAGCGAGCCGACAAGGCCGGGCATTTTTCTCCCGGGGGTGGAGGCTTCCCGGCGTACAGAAGAGAGCAAGACGTCGACGCAGCCGCCGCGGGTCCCCGTTTTCGGCGGGGGCAGCGGCTCCAACATCTCCAAGTTGTTTGCAGAAAAGCTGGCGGAAACAGAAGACGCCTCCAGTTTGCTGTTTGCCCACCCCAAAGACATGCTCTCTGAAACGATGAAGTCGGGCGGCGACATCGACAACACCATACGCATAGAATACCTTCCCTCGGAACAACTGGCCTTACAAAGCCAGGGCGATGCAATCCCTGAGTTACGGGCTCCAAGAATGCCGTCCTTTGCCATGCCTTTATCGCTGCAAGCGTCATTGTTGACAGGAGAGAAGGAAGAGCAAGAAGAAGACTTCAGCCTGGTGGAGGATACAAATGCAGGGGGAAGCGCTGCGGCTCAGGCGTCTTCTGCAAAGGAAGCTTCGGCAAAGGCGTCTTTGGCGCAGGAGGTTTCTGAGCGCGGGACTTTGGCAAATTTATTGTCCGCTGCATCCGAGGACATTGCGCAGGACAAGAATGTCAGTGAAATTCGGAAAGCAAATGAATTTGAAATTCGAGGGGCCTTCAGGCGAAGCCAGACAAAGACAAAACGTCGCCAGAATGTGCATCGTCTTTTGGTGATGGCGGTGTTGTTATTTGTGGCACTGTTCGTTTTCCCCGGGCTGGTCATCTACCGGAAAGAGGGGGAGTTGCTGAATAAAAAATTCGACGGAAGCGTAGACTGGGGGAAGTCCTTCTCCTGGCAGCGCCTGAGAAAGAATTTATTTTCCGAGGTGGCAGAAAAGGAGAAGGCCGGCCTTTATGCCCTGCATTTGGGGCAGCAGGTTTTTTCTGTAGACGAGGGGGAGGCCCCCTACGCAGCCCCTTCACCGCCCCGGCTCTAGAAAGGGCGCCTTGGATATGAGCAGTGCTTCACTGCCTCGGGTTGCTACATGGGGGCTCGTGCTCTTCTTCGTGCTGGGCGTTTTCCTGCAAGCCTTTCATTTTGTTTTTGGTGCTTGGTTTGTACAGGTTTTTGTTTTCCTTTGCCTGCCCTGGACCTTCCACCGTTTTTCCCGACAAGCGCCCGCAAAAGCCCTTGGTTTTTTGCCCGTTTCGCCCCTCAAGGCCGCCGCAGGCACCTTGTTGGGAATGCTGTGCTGGCTTGCCGTTGTATTGCCGTTGATGCAGTGGATGACGCATCTGTTTCCAGCCTCATGGATAGAAATGTTTGATGGCCGCGCCCTTTTTTCGGGCCTTAGCGGCATGGAGCAGGCGCTCATGCTAGGCGCCGTCGTATTGGCAGCGCCGCTATGCGAAGAGGTTTTTTTCCGTGGCTTTATTCAGCCCAAACTCATTGGGCGCTGGGGGGCTCCCCTGGGCCTTTTGGTCACCTCGGTGCTGTTTAGTCTCATCCATATGGACCCGGTTGGGTTTTTGGCGAGGGTGGCCCTGGGGAGTTTGTTTGGGTGGTTGGCCTATGCAGGAGGCAGCCTATGGGTATCCATTTCAGCCCATGCCTCTTACAACCTGTTTGTCTGCATTTTGTTTTTTTCCGTGGGCGGCGAAACTTCCTTAGAGCCAGTTTCCTTGAGCCAGGGGGTTTTGCTCTGCTGGTTGGTTTTGGGGGCAGGAGGCATGATAGGCCTCCTTTGGCTTTTGGGGTTTTCTCCTCCCTTGGCTGCTTGCAAGCCCGAAGCGTCTTCTCCATTGCCGCCTACGCCGCCTATACCGCCTATGTCGAGGTGGCGTATTTTGCGCCCCTGGGTTTTGGCTGCCGTTGGAAGCTTTGTGTTGTTGGTTGCGGTAGACCACCGCGGCATTGCACTGAATGTATTCGACACAGTGATGGCGCCCTTGCCAAGCCCGGGCAAGCTTAGCGAGCTACTGGCGCATGGCAACCAGGAGAAGGAGAGGATGCAGGCACTGCGCCAAAAAGCCCACAAAGGGGAAGTGGAGCTCCAGGAATATTTCGAGTTTCGGCGGCAGCTTTCTTTGGAGCTGCGTGCCCTGCAGGCGGACAAACGGCGCTAGGGACACCCCCTAGGCAACCGCGCTAAGAAGCCTTCTTCTCCGTCTTTTGAGCAGCTTTTTTCTGTCGTTTTGTTTGCTTGTTGCGTCTGACACGAATTTTATGACGCTGTCGTTGGTGCTTGCTTTTGGAGCGAGCCATATGTCCTCCCGGTTAACTCTTATAAGAAGAGATGAACCTAGCAAATGAAGGGGAGAAGTGAAAAAACTTTATGCAGCAAGCGTCACTTCCAGAAAGCCCCGCCAGAAAGCCCTTTGCCCGAAGCAGCAGTCCGCGCAGCTCAAAACGAGTTTGGAGTTTGAGGCTTTGTTTTCACGGAAGCGGCCTGCTCTTCGGCATGCGAAGTGGTTTGTGCCGGCAAGTCGATGAAGTTATCGCCGCTGGAGGCTTTTCGAAATGCGTGAATGAATTTTCCAAGTGCATTTCCAAGGGCACTCATGCGCGAGGCTGAAAAAATGAGCGTCAACACAATTGCCAGGAAAATGATTTCGCCGATTCCGAAGTGCATGCGCTTAAGCATGCGACAGTTCAGACGAAAGTGCAACTTGAGCTTGCTGGGTTTTGACAACATTCAGCCGTTTGAGACTCAAAACAAATAGCCGACGCCCAAGTTTGCACTGAAGAGCGAAAGAAGAGGAAGGCTCCCTGTTTCATTGGCAGCGGAATGTGCCTTTTCCGATATGGGTGTTTTAAGCACCGAATAGGACAAACCCAGTTGGACAAAAGCATCCCAATAAAGCGCTCGAAAAGCGAGGTAGAAGCGGTTGTGAGAATTCGCAAAGGGGTTGAGGGTGTCGAATGTGGCTGAACCATTTTCAAAATGCACTGTCTTGCTGGAAGCAGCAACGAAAACCAAATCCCACCCCAGAGCGCCGCTGAAGATAAAGCCGTTGGGCAAGGTGAAAGACTTTCCAAGGCTCAAATCCATGCCGCCTGTTGTGAGTTTGAGAGGTGTTGCGCCAAGGAGCTCCTGAATGTGCACGCGAACGGAAAAGTCAGGCAAAAAATCAACGCCTTCGGTGAAGGCCCACCTCAAGTCTCCGGCCAGTGTCCACATAGAGCTTTGTGTAAGCCATTTGGCATGGATGCCCACTTCAAAAGAATAGGGAAGTCCTTTTCGAAGGGAGAGGCCCGTTTGTGTCCACAGAGGCGAGCTTTGAGGAAAGAGGTAGCCTGCATTCTGCCGGTTGAGTTTCCAGTTGGATTCTTCGATGGTTTTCCAGTTGGGTTTTTCGAGGGAAACAAAAGCCAGGACGGAGGAGCCATACCACCCCAGAGTATTGGGCGAAGAAGGAGGAAGCGCCGAAAAACTCAAAGCGAGTTGGCGAGAGAAGGCGCGAAACCTGTCCTGGGCAGCCAAGTCGAAAGAGGGGTTTCCCAGCTGCTCCAGGTGGATTTTGCGTTGTGCGCCGTGGCCTGGACTTGCCATGAAAGCACAAGCGAGCGCGGCATAGAGGGCAGGCCGTTTGAGGCAAAAATTCATAGCAGTCAATGGGGCGCCAAAGTGAGGGCTTCCTTGTCTTTGCGTATAAAGAAGGTTTTCCGGCTTGAAAAATCTTCACTTTCCCGAGCGATGATGCTGATGCCGTTGTCGCCATGTTTGAGGGGAATGCGGGTGGAAAATTCAAGCTCAGCGTTGTTTTGGGGGTTGCTTTTGAAGAAGACTTTTTGCTCGTTGACGACAATGAACATGTCAAGCAGCTTTGGGTTGCTGATTTTGCCTGAAAGCAAAAACTCATCCGCGGTTGTCACCAGGCCGCCTGCACTCAAGTCGACGTTGAGCGAAATAACAGGAGGCAAATGGGAGGGGAGATAGACAAGCGCCCCCGACAGATCTTCCTGGGCACCTTCTTTGGAAGCAGCAGGCTCCAGTTGTTCCAGAGGGATGAAAGCAAAGCGCTCTTTGTTCCAACGCACCCGTGCCACAGAGGTGGATGTGGCTTCAACAGAGACAGTGGTTGGCTGATGAAATTGGGCGATGGCGGATGTTGTGTCTGCACTTGGGAAGAGTTGGGCATTGGGTTTGGAGCGAAGCGCTTGGGGGGCCCGCTCTAAAGCCAGAGGCTGCTCAATGGGAATGTGTATTTTTTGAACGGCGCTTTCCATAAGGGTCTCATCCAAAAGGATGAGTTGCAAAGGAAGCGAAAGCTGCGCGCGGGCGGGTTTCGCTCTTAAGACGAATTTGGCTGTTTTGGTTTGGCCCGGGGGGATTTCTCCGAGTTTGAAGCGTCCTTGCTCAATAAAGACAGCAGCGTCTCCCAGGTTTTTGATGGTTGCCACAGTAGAGAGTGCTTTTCCTTTTCCGACGTTGGTGACATTGACAAACAGACTCACTGTCTCGCCGGATTGGACGCGTCCGTCTTGGTTGCACGAAGAGCAATTGTCGACGGTTTGATAATCAAAAGCGAACAGGGGGCGGGGCAACTCCACAAAGCTCACCTCTCCCTGGAGTTTGATAGGCAAGGGGCCTTCATCATCCTCAAGGTGGATGTTGACGAGGTTTCGGCGGGAATAGGTTTCGGCAGGCACCGTCAGTTTGAGCGTTGAGGTTGCGGTTTGGCCTGGCGCAACGGCGCCAATGAGGAATTCGCGGCGATCTAAAAAGAAATTGTCGGATTCTGTCCAGGCGCGTACGCGCCTTAGCGGAAGCTCGCTGTTGTTGTGCACATTCAATTTAAGGAGGAATTCCTGATTGCCGTGAAGTTGTTTTGTCGCGGTGGGCTCCAATTTTCCACCCAGAAGGATGTTGGGAGGACGCTTCCCCGGGCCCCAGTCGATGCCGCGGCGCTCAATGGCTTTTCGAATGCGCTCTTCTTCTTTCTTTTGTTTTTCCTGGATATAGGCACTTGAGGCCTTCAGCATTTGCTCCCGGCTGTTGGTGGGCGCTGCCATCAACAGTCCACGGGCGAATTCCATTTCAAAATCCTCCTGGATGATGTCTGGATCAATGGCCTCTTCTTCTTCGGACCAGATTTCGGATTTGTCCTGGTCGTCTTTGGGCTCCTCTCTCAAATATTTTATCGACATGAGAGCCGTTTCTTTAGGAGGAGGGGCCTCCTTCTTCCCCGGCTCGCGTTTGCTGGCCAGGGGGTTGATGAAGTGGTGCTCCAAGCTGGCCTCATTGAGTGTACGCCGGGGGGCAAACACGGAGGAGAAGGTGTCCGTCACCCGCGTAGGAATCAACTCAATGTCAGGCGTAATCCCCACCTCCTGAATGGAAATCCCTCCCGGCGTAAGGTATTGGGCAATGGTCAGTTTGAGAGCGCTCTCATCAGGGAAAGGATAAAGCTCCTGAACGGAACCCTTTCCAAAAGTTTGGCGCCCAACAACAACGGCGCGGTTTTGGTTTTTGAGGGCGCCGGCCACAATTTCAGAAGCAGAAGCGCTGCCTGAATTGACGAGGACAACCATGGGGATATGCAAGTCGTTCGGGCTGGGGGTGGCACGTTTCTCATCACGTCTTTTGTTGGAATGGCCGACGGTGGAAACAATGGTGCCTTGTGACAAAAACAAGTCGCTGATTTCAATGGCCTGCTCCAAAAGCCCGCCCGGGTTTCCGCGAAAATCCAAAACCAAACTTTGGATGCCCTCCTTTTTTCCTTTGGCTTTGGCTTGTGCATTCAACGACTTCAAAGCGTCGATGATGTCGCGTGTCGTGTTGCCCTGGAAATGGGTGACACGGACATAGCCGACATTTCCTTCAAGCAGTTTATGAAGCACGGATTCTACGTTGATGATGGCCCGCGTCAGCGTCAGGGTTTGAAACTTCTTCTGGCTTGGCCGGGAAATTCCAATGGTAACCTTTGTATTGGGCGGCCCACGCAAGCGCGAAACAGCTTCATTGACGTCCATGTTGATGGTGGATTCGTCTCCAATTTTTTCGATGATGTCGTTGCGTTTAATTCCGGAGCGGGATGCCGGCGTGTTTCGAATGACGCGGACAACACTGAGTTTGCCTTCGCGCATTTGAACGATGAAGCCCAGGCCGCCGAATTCGCCGCGCGTGGCCATTTTCATTTCGCGATAGAACTCTGGCTTTAACAAAAGAGAGTGCGGGTCCAAAGTCTGCAGCATGCCGTTGACGGCGGCATATTCAATGTCGCGCGTGGATTCTCTGGAGCTCAAATGCGGGACAATAAATTCGAATACATTTTTGAGTGCAGCGGAGAGTTTCCAAAGCGAGTCCACAGTCCGTATGTCAAACTGTTTGATTTTCCCATGGACATTCACCGTAAGGCGCCCTTCCTCCGCGGAGCCGGTGACGACAATTTCAGGCACCGTTTTTCCAACATAGTCCAAGGCCCCCGCCATCATCTCCCTAGGTTGAATGCGCTCTGGGTCCACATAGTTGTCACGCAGATAGAGGATGGCTTTGGTGACAATGCGCAAGGCCGCCAAGTCATGCGAAAGCTTTGAAGCATTGTTTCCCAGCAGAAGAGCGCTGCTTTCGCGGGCCGGCGGCTGCAATGCCATGGTTGCTGGGACTCTGTCGGCGCCGAGATAGACCCATAAGAGGGTGAGGCCGATGATGGGAAAGGAGTAGTGCGTTAGGCGCATGGGCGGAAGCTCCAATGCGAAGGCGGATTGAGAGAAAAAAAGCAAGCAGACATGAAGTCCTCAGAGGGGCAGTAAGTCCATTCTATCGAAGAGGCGGTTTTTAGGTGCCTGGAAATTCATTTTGGAGAGAGTGCTGTGGCAAATGGGAAGAATGGAGAGAGTGGCCCATGTAACGAACATAGGCACAGGTTGGCCAAATATATAGGTTTGAAAACACACCTGGGCCTGAAAGAAGACATGCAAGCGACAAAGTCTCCTTATTGCGGGCGGATGGATGCTATGTACCTGGGAATGTCGCTGGACGCAGAAGGAACATTCACCCAAGCCATTTCCTCCTATTCCGAATTGGAGGACTCTTTCCGGGAAGGAGAGAAGCCCCCCGAGAAGTGGCTGCTGGGGTTGGAGCACGAGAAGTTTATTTATACTTCGCGGGGCACCCCCATTGAATACGAAGGAGAGCAAGGCTTGCTTTCCATCTTCCGGGGGCTTGAAGCCTATGGGTGGGAGCCCATTGTGGATGCCCAGACAGGGCACACGGTGGGGATGCGCAGGGAGGATGCGACGCTGTCCACGGAGCCCGGGGGCCAGCTGGAGTTTGCCGGGGGCCCCCGCGAGAGCGCCCAGGCACTGCACAGGGACAACATGCAGCATTTGGAGGAGTTGAAGGCGGTGTTGAAGGAGCGCCATTTGCATGCCCTCATGCTGGGCTACCGCCCCCTGGACGCTGTGGAGGCAGTGCCCTATATGCCGCGAAACCGCTACGTCGCCATGCGAGAGACTTTGGCCAGGCGGGGGCAGACGGGGGCGCAGATGATGTTGATGACAGCGACAGGGCAGGTGTCCTTGGACTATTCCGACGAGGCCGACTGCGTAAGGAAGGTGGTAGCCCTGGCGAGGATGGTACCTCTGCTGGTGGCGATGTTTGCCAACAGCCCCTGGAAGGAGGGGCGCCCCTCCGGCCACGTCTCCTTCCGAAGCCGCATATGGAATGACGTGGACAAAGCGCGCTGCGGCTATTTGCCCTCGTGGTTTGACAACTCCTTCTCCTATGCGCGCTATGTGGACTGGGCCTTGGAGGCGCCCTTGTTGTTTTTGCGAAGAGGGGGCCGCTATTTGACGCCCAAGTTGAGTTTTCGCCAGCTGTGGGAAGAAGGCTATGAAGGCCAGAAAGCAAGCCTCTCCGAGTGGGTAGACCACTTGTCAACTTTGTTTCCAGAGGTGAGGCTGAAAAAACTCATTGAGGTGCGAAGTGCCGACAGCGTTTCTCCGGCGTTGACGGCCGCCTTGGCGGCCTTGCTGCGCGGCACCGTGTATGCCCCCGGCGCCCTGGACGAAGTGGAGCAGCTGTTGCCGCCCAGGCGTTTGCAGACGCAGCTGGCTTTGCATGAACAGGCGCAGCGCCAGGGCCTTGGGTGCGAGCCCTTGGCCAAAGAAGCCCAGGCGCTGGTGGACATTGCCGCACGGCGCTTGCAGGCATGGGCGCCGGAGGATGCCCGCGTGCTTGAGCCGCTGGCGGCACAGGTGCGCGAGCGGCGTATGCCGGCAGAAGCGCTGCTGGCGTGTGCAGGCATGGACATGCCGGGGCTTCTTTCCACACTCACGTCAACCTGAAAACCCGCTAAAAAAACACAACTCAGGCCATGGCAAGCAAAACCCTGCCCAGCGCCAGCATAAGCAAAACCTCTTTTTCGGGCGGGCATTGATTAACCTCATGCCAACAGAAAACTTTTTGTTTTTTTCCAGCCATGTTTTTTCAGGCGGCACCCCCAGGCAAGAGCCTGTTGTGAAAGAGAAAAAAGGAAGCTTGACGGGGCAAGGGGCTTCCTTCCTCCATGCTGTCCAGCCCGGAGGAAAAAAGCTGAGACAGCAGAAGCACTATATGTCGGAAACAACAAAAAATTAAAGCTACGCAGCAACAGAAGACGCTGCCAGCCGTCATAGAAGATAACAGGCAGCCACTTGCTTAGCTGGGTGTATGCTTGTGGGTGTGTGGAAGGGCAGATTATGCAGCATTGCATTTTGTTTCGAATAGCAGAGTTATTTTAAGTGCTTAATGCAAAGGAGAAAGCAAGAAACATGAAAACATCCAACAAAAAAGTGGTGGAAATGAAGCAAGAGGCAGTGACGATGGTGTTCGCAACAGGGCCGAAACCGCCCAAGCCGCCGCTTCCTCCCTCTACCCCTAGATAAGTCTAGCGGGCAGTGCCCCAAAGCACAAAGGCCGACCATGTTTCCTGCAGGAGCATGGTCGGCCTTTTGCATTTGGCTTTGGCCAAGCCCCGAAGCCCTGGGGTCTAAACCGGCCTAAGGCTCCAGCGCCCGCAAAAGCCCCTCCAGCCGCTCCATCCCCGCTCCGAGGCGGGAGGCGTCCGCCGCCCCTGCCTGGGCTAAGTCGGCTTTTCCTCCGCCGGTGCCGCCTATGGCCTCGGCCACGCCCTTTATCAGCTCCGCCGCCTTTATCCCTTTGGCGACAAGGTCAGGGGTGGCGGCGAGGAGGACAAGCCCCTTGTTGTCCGGCGTAGTCCCGGTGAGGGCGACAAGCCCGGACTTCAACGTCTCGCGGTATTTGTCCGCAAGAGAGCGCAGGGTTTTGGGGCTGACGGTGCCCACATTTTTGGCGAAGAGGCGGATGCCGGCAATGTCAGCCCCAAAACCCTGC
>Ga0209737_10002269_pt1 | contig 13457 bp, 10 predicted proteins | sample TergutCu122P3_FD_187284 | JGI IMG/M metagenome (GOLD analysis project Ga0209737, IMG submission 187284) | Cubitermes ugandensis P3 segment gut microbial communities from Kakamega Forest, Kenya - Cu122 P3 (SPAdes) (version 2) | ecosystem: Host-associated > Arthropoda: Insects > Digestive system... | reverse complement strand
TGATTTCGGGACCTTTTGTGTCGCCGAGCAAACCAACAGTTGCACCCATTTTCTTACATACACTACGAAATAAATTCACACGTTGGATATGTTCACCGTGTGTGCCGTGGGACAGGTTTATTCGTGCAACGTCGAGGCCGGCTTCAATCATTTTTTCTAAAACACCGGGCTTATCGGTTGCCGGACCCAGTGTTGCGACTATTTTTGTCTTTCTCATTATAATGATTATTCCTTTCAGTATTCTAAAGGCACAAAACGATCATGAAAAAGTAATGATCATTTCGTGCATCAATTGCGGTTTCCCGCAGGGAGAGCAATTGGCACATAACTTTGGTTGTTTGAACTTGTTCAAACTACCATCTCCTAAGGATGTGTAATTTTGATATCTATTGATGAAATGAACCTCTTGCTTGACGAGATTGCCGAAGAATTGCCTCAAGAGGTGTTTAGAGAGCTAAATGGCGGAGTCAGTTTACTTCAGGAAACGAAACACAGTGTAAATGACCCGGCTGGTGGTCTTTATACACTTGGTGAATATCGCCGCGACCAAATGGGAAGATATATTGTCTTATACTATGGTTCTATTTGCGCTGTTCATGGGAACAAAACGCGTGAGGAGCTCCGGTCAAGCCTTAAAAATCTCCTCACGCATGAGCTTACACATCATCTGGAATCCTTAGCCGGGGCACGTGATCTCGAAATAAAAGATAAAAGGGATTTGGAAGACTATTTTCAAAGAACACGCAAGCGCCATAGCCAGAGGCGTAGACCTGATGTCTGATTATGAATTATCGACCTTGCTCATATGTTCGATCAGCTCAAGAACCTTGCAGGAATAGCCCCATTCATTATCGTACCAGGATACGACCTTTACAAAGGTATCGGTTAAAGAGATACCGGCTTTAGCATCGAATATAGATGTTCTTGAATCTCCGATAAAGTCAGAGGAAACAACCATTTCATCCGTATAGCCCAGAACTCCCTTAAGCTCGCCTTCGGCGGCTTTTTTCATTGCCTCGCAGATTTTTTCATAACTTGCGGGTTTTTCAAGGTTTACTGTGAGGTCAACTACCGAAACATTTAATGTCGGTACACGCATAGCCATACCGGTTAATTTGCCCTTTAATTCCGGCATAACAACACCTACAGCTTTAGCAGCACCGGTTGACGAAGGAATAATATTCGCTGAAGCCGCGCGACCACCGCGCCAGTCTTTTTTGGACGGTGCATCAACAACCATCTGAGTATTGGTAGCTGAATGCACTGTGGTCATTAAGCCGTCTTTGATTCCAAAGTTATCATTGAGAACCTTGGCGATTGGTGCTAGGCAGTTTGTTGTACAAGATGCATTGGAAACAAAAGTCATATCTTTTTTGTATGTATTGTGGTTAACACCCATAACAAACATTGGTGTACTGTCCTTTGACGGACCGGAGAAGATTACTTTCTTCGCGCCTCCATTTATATGTGCCTGTGAAGCTTCCGCTGAATGGAATATGCCTGTTGCATCAACAACATAATCAACACCACTCTTGCCCCAGGGGATATCGGCGGGGTTTTTCTCGGCAAAGAATAGTATTTTCTTTCCGTTTACAGTGATAGACTTGTCATCACATGAAATATCACCGCAGAATTTACCATGAATTGTGTCGTAGCGAAGCATGTAAGCAAGATAATCAGGTGACATGAACGGATCGTTGACAGCTACAAACTCGTAGTTTGGATTATTAAGTCCTGCGCGGAAAACCAGACGTCCGATACGTCCAAAACCATTTATGCCTATTTTGATGCCCATTAATTATACCTCCGAAAATTATTTTTTCCTTTTTTAAAGTAGGAACAATTATAACCCCAAATCGTCAAAAAAACATAAGGTTAACAAATAATTAATAATTAAATTTTGTATTTTGCATATTGAATGAACTGCTGATATTTGATATACTGCATTAGTTTAGCTTAGAAAGCTGATTCAGGTACAAAATGATGAAACATCCCTCAGAGGTGCCTTTATGAACAATTATCTCGGAATATATATTCATATTCCGTTTTGTCTCCGCAAGTGTGCATATTGTAACTTTTATTCACTCGTAGGTCATGACAAAATGATGCCGTCTTACCAGTCTGCTTTACTGAAACATATCGAGGAGCATGCAGAACAGCTTGATGGTTATATAATCGATTCGGTTTATTTTGGCGGTGGTACACCCAGCTATTACGGTGTAACCAGGTTAATGGAATTGTTTGCAGCCCTTAAGAGATACGGACATGTACGAACTGACTCAGAAGTTACAGTCGAGGTAAATCCGGGAAGTATTACTAAAGAAGATTTTATCAAATTACGTCGTGCCGGGTTCAACAGAGTATCTATCGGAGTGCAATGTGCCGATGATCAAATATTACAAAACCTGGGCAGACCGCATAGTTTTACAGATGCCGAAGCATGTGTCAGAGATGCAAAAGCTACCGGATTTAATAATGTAAGTATTGATATTATTTTTGGTCTGCCCGCTCAGAATAAGGATAGCTGGGCAGAAACGATCGCCAAGGTAGCGGCACTCAAGGCAGAACATATTTCTTGCTATGGTTTAAATGCCGAAGAAGGATCGGGACTGTATTTATTCAAGGATTCACCGTTTTTACCTGATGAAGACACACAAGCAGATATGTACTTATATGCAGTAGAAATGCTTGCGCGTTTCGGGTACAAGCAATATGAGATTTCAAATTTTTCCCGTAGAGGTTATGAATCTAAACATAATCTGAAATATTGGCTTGGTGAAGAATATATTGGTTTTGGTTCCGCGGCGCATTCACATATTGGTTCCTGCAGATATAGTTTTGTTCAAGGTGTAGATAAATACATTGACAGGGTTAACCTCGGACAGGTTGTAGTTGAACACAGAGAACAAATGTCGGCATTTGAATCAGCGGGTGAGTATTTAATTCTGAGACTCAGAACTATTCATGGTATTTCAGAAGAAGAGTATAATGATATTTACAGGCTGAAAATGGATTTGATATTGGAGCTCTTAAGAAAGTATGAGGCGGATGGCTGGGCTGTTTTTTCTGATGGAAGATGGAAATTCACTCCAAACGGTTTTCTTCGCTCCAACAGACTAATCGGAGAATTGCTGGAAGCTCAAACAAGACAAAGAGCACAAATAAGCAAACCATGGCAGGATGAACCCGGAGCCCCGGATCCGCAAATGACTCTATTTGACAAAAAACCGGTTGCTGCAGCATTATTCGGCAGCAGACAATTGGTTGGCAGACAATACTATGAAGATGATGACATTCTGAAAATCTAAATGGAAGATGCATTGAAGGACGGACAATAAATTATATGGCTAGCAAGAAGTACAAAGGCAAACGTGTAGAAAGTAACAGAAAACGGGCACCCGGCAGGGCTGGTAGCGCACCACGAATCAGGCTGGCAGGTACACCGCATAACACGAAAAGAATTGAGCCGGATACAACTCCAAAGATCAAACATTCGAAAATGTCAGCGCGTAAAGCTGTGCTGATAATATTGATAATTCTTATTTTCAGTTTAACTACTCTTATGATTACACTGGGTTTTTATGTAAGTAGTTTAGATACAGTTTTTCCGAATATATATTTAGACGGTGTTAGGATATCAGGCAAAACTTATCCGGAACTTACAGATGTTATTACCCGGATGATTGAAAGCACCGAGTTTAATACGGTTGCGGTTACTATTAACTATTACGGCGGTGAACCGCTGACTATCACAAGTGATGAAGCGGGTTTTGAGTTTGAGGCTGATATTTTTGACGTTGAGAATATGACTAATGAGATATTCTCTATTGGCAGGGAGGGCAGCTTCCTGCAAAATGAATTGGAATTTATAAGATCGCTGTTTGTGATAACCGAGATTAATTTAACCGACCTGGATCGGTCTGTGGCTTTGATGTTTGATGAGGAAGCAGTGCGTACAATGGTTGATGAGCATACTTATCTATATAACAATGCACTTGTTGATGATGCGCTGACAATAACCGAAGAATCAATTACTATCGTCAAAGGTACCCGTCTTGAATATGCCGATGCCGGTTATGTTTTCGGAATTGCGTTAAATGCATTATACGAAGCGATTATTGCACAAAATGATATAGCACTGGATTATTCGCCGGCACATGAAGATGGTGAAGATGTCGATTTGGATATGCTTTTTAGAATGATTCACATGGATCCTATTGATTCTACCTACAATCCGGAAACGTTTTCAACTACTCTGAGCTATAATGGGACTACTTTTGACTTGGAAGAAGCACGGGAAAAGCTCGGGAATGCTGTTGGCGGAGATGTAATTGTTATACCGATTATCACATTACTTCCCAACCCGTCGCAGAAAGAACTGGACGCAATGCTGCTGCGTGATACAATGGGGGAGATATCAACCATTATTTCCGGGAGCAGTAACAGGCATCACAATATAGTATTAGCATCAGGCTTTATTCATGAGACCTTACTTAATCCCGGAGAAGTTTTTTCGTTTAATGAAGTTGTCGGGAGAAGGTTGGAAAGCAGGGGATTTAGAATGGCTCCCGGCTTTACGGGAGGAAGACTGGTTGATCAGGTCGGTGGCGGAATATGTCAGGTATCATCCACTCTATATGTTGCCACGCTGATGGCTAATCTTGAAGTAGTTGAAAGACGACCTCACGGTCAGCCGATATCCTATTTGCCGCTGGGACAAGATGCTACTGTGGCATATGAAATGAACCTTAACTACAGGTTTAGAAATAATACAGAGTTTCCTGTGAGAATAGAGATGGAAGTCAGCGGGCGCACATTGACTGCAAAAATAATAGGTACCAGACTTGAGGACTATAGAATAGAACTACGATCAGAAGAAATCAGCAGTACTCCAATCGTAGTCGTATATCAAGAGAGCGAATATGTTTTTGAGGAAGCTACAGAAAGACCCGGTGCCGAAGGTAAGGTCGTTGATGTCTTCAAGAGGTTTTATGACAGTAATGGTAGATTTCTGCATGAAGAGCTTGTCGGCAGAACTACATATCGAATGGTGACAAGGGTTATTCTGGTACCCCTGCCGGGAGCGGAACCACCACCGGCACCGGCTGAGCCGCCACCACCTCCGCCGGCACCCCCACCTGCTGAATAAAACTGTTACAGACCACTCGTTATCGTCTTCTGGCTTTTACAACAGTGAAACAAACAAGCCCGATTCCTACCTGCGCTAAAAATCCAAGTCCGATTATTGCCCACATTGAAGTATTCCCCAATGATTCATTGGGGGATTTTTCTTCATTTTCAGTCGGAGTTTTATCAGTGGGCAGGGTGTCTAAAGGTTCAATAATATCCTCAGGGCTTATTAACGGTACAGGTATTTCCGTGATAACCGGTTCTACCTTGCTGCCATCTGCATAAATGAGGTTAAAGCCCGTGATATTTACGTCGTTGAATGTATAATAGTCAGGTATAATGAGGTCTGTGCCGGGAGAGGGAACAGCTTGAAATCCATAATCGAGTAAAGTCGCCGTGTCTGTAAACCGGTGTTCGAGTTCCGATCTCATAACAACGGAAATGAGCCTGACACCATCACGCTGTGCTGTTGCGGCGAAGTTTTCCATGGACTGAATACTTGTGCCTGTTTTAAACCCGTCAAGCCCCTCGTAATGACCCAGCAGTTCATTTGTAGTGGCATAGTTTTTACCGGCAAAGGGTATACTTCTTTTTGCTGCTCTATCCAGTATTTCAGGAAAGCGAATAATGAAATTACGCGTTATAACAGACATGGCACGTGGCGTCATTCTTGTCTCTGTTGTGCCTCCGACGGTACTGAAAAAGATCGCGTCAATGCCCCATAGTTCAACCTTTTTATTCATTATTTCCAGAAAGTCTTCGCTTGAGCCTGCAAGATGCTCTACAAGAACTAAAGTAGCACCGGCGGCAGAGACTACAACAGAAGCATCGATCAATTCAGCTACTGTGTACTGTGCATCTAAGTCTAAAGCAATGTTCGTATTGAATCCATCCCTGGATAATTCAACAGCTTTTTCACTGGGAGTCAGCTTAGTGTCAAGACTAAACAGTCCGTTTTCCATTGCTTCATATATGATATACAGCGTCATCATTTTTGTCATGCTCGCCGGAGCGATTTTTCTATCCGCATCACGCTCAAATAGAACGTTTCCGGAAATAAAATCGACCAAAATAGCTGATTCGGCAGTTATGTCAAGGTCATCATCAGCGGTTGCGAAAACTATTGTTTGAAACTGAATAAATAGAGTTAATACGAAAATAAATAACACAAAAGTTGTGATAATTCTTTTTGTTACTTTCAGAATCAAGATAATACTCCTCTGTTTGATACTTCATTTTACCGTGTTTTTATTTAAAAGTAAATGATAATAAGTTACAATTTATTCATGAAATAAAATTCTATTCATAATACAATAGCAAACGGTGTTTTAATAAATAAATAAGTACGAGGAGAAAATTTATGAGTCAGGATTCGATTACGTATAATAAAAAGTCTGTAACAGACGTAGACCTTAAAGGGAAAAAAGTTCTTTTACGTTGCGATTTTAATGTTCCTCTCGATAAGACTTCAGGTGAAATAACAGATGAGGGTCGTATTATTGCGGCACTGCCAACGATCAAGTACCTACTGGATAAAGATGCGGCAGTTATTGCTTGCTCACATCTTGGCAGACCAAAGGGTGAATGGCTGCCGGAGCTCTCGTTAAAGCCTGTTGCCGTGAGTTTATCAAAGCATCTTGGTGTTCCTGTAAAAATGTCAAAGGATGTCATAGGTGAAGATGCAAAGGCTCTTGCCTCTGAATTAAAACCGGGTGAAATAATGTTGCTTGAAAATCTTCGCTATCATAAGGAAGAGACAAAAAATGACCCGGGTTTTGCCAAGGACCTTGCCTCGCTTGCTGATGTTTTTGTATCTGATGCTTTTGGAACCGTACACCGTGCCCATGCTTCCACAGAAGGTGTGTCACATTTTCTGTCCGCAGTTTCGGGATTTTTACTTAAAAAGGAACTCGATAATATAGGCGGTGCGATTTCAAATCCCAAACGTCCGTTGGTGGCGATTTTGGGAGGTGCGAAGGTAAGCGATAAGCTGGGCGTGATAAATAATCTGCTGAAGATAGCTGATTCAATTATTATCGGCGGTGGTATGGCATACACTTTCTTTAAGGCTCAAGGCGGGAAAATAGGGAACTCACTTTGCGAAGACAGTGAACTGGATTCTGTGCTTAAGATGGTTGAAGAGGCGAAAAAGCGTGGTGTGAGATTCCTTTTGCCCGTTGATTCGGTAGCAGGTGCCGAGTTTTCCAATGATTGTGAGCCTGTTGTTGTTGACAGTAATGATATACCTGACGGGATGATGGCACTCGATATCGGACCAAAAGCTGCAAAAGAATTCTCCGAAGAGATCAAAAAAGCAGGCACGATTGTATGGAACGGTCCGATGGGTGTTTTTGAGTTTTCAAAATTTGCCAACGGGACTATTACAGTAGCAAATGCCGTCGCGGATTCATCTGCGGCTTCGATTATCGGCGGTGGTGATTCCGCTGCCGCGGTACGTAAATTTGGTGTTGCTGATAGAATAACTCATATTTCCACAGGTGGCGGCGCTTCACTCGAATTCATGGAAGGCAAAGTGCTGCCGGGCATTGCGTGCCTGTTGGACAGTTAGGAGTTAGGAATTAGCCCCCCGGCGTCATTGCGAGGAGCGTCTCCCGCTGTAGGGTACGCGCCCCTGCGCGTACCGTAACGTGGCAATCCAGTAGGGAATAATGAAAGAAGTAGGGAATCAGGAGTTAGGAGTAAAAATTAGGAATTAGAAATTTCCCATTAAATATAAAGGAGAACCTCAATGAACAAACAATTCAGAAAGACCATTATTGCCGGAAACTGGAAAATGAACCTGCTTGCTTCGGATGTTAAGGGTTTTGCGAAGGAATTGATACCACTTATACCCGGATTTAAGGGATGGTGTGAAACTGTGGTATGCACATCGTTTACATCACTTAATGCGGCACTTCGCGGCTTTGACGGATCCGGGATTTGCACAGGCGCGCAAAATATGAGTCAACATGCGTCGGGAGCATATACCGGAGAAATATCGGGAGCACAGCTAAAAGACTTAGGTGTGGAATATGTTATCATCGGACATAGCGAAAGACGTGAGTATTATGGTGAGACAGATTGCTCGGTCAACGCTAAAACAAAAGCAGCACTTGAAAACTCACTTATACCGATAGTCTGCGTTGGAGAAACACTGGAAGACCGTGAAACCGGTATAACCTTTGACTTAATTGCTTTGCAAGTCAAATCCGCACTTCATGGGATAAACAGTCTTGACAATATAGTCATAGCCTATGAGCCGGTTTGGGCTATCGGTACAGGTAAGACAGCAACACCCGAAGATGCACAGGCTGTTTGCAAAGCGATACGTGATGTAATAGCTGAGTTATACTCAGAGGATGTTGCAAAAGGGGTATCGATACTCTATGGTGGCTCAATGAATGATAAAAACGCCGCAGACCTTCTGGCACAGCCGGATATAGACGGTGGACTGATTGGAGGGGCGTCACTAAAGCCTGAATCATTTGCTGTTATCATTAATGCGGCGAAATAAATGAAAGTAGATTTATATGAAGAAAATTGTATTGGTTATTATGGATGGGATTGGTTTCGGTAAAAAAGATGCCGGTGATGCTGTGTTTAATGCATACACTCCAACACTGGATTTATTACTCGAAAAATATCCATTTGTGAGTCTGAAAGCACACGGAGAAGCAGTGGGTTTGCCCTCAGATGACGACATGGGGAACTCAGAGGTAGGTCATAATGCTCTGGGATGCGGTCAAATATATTCACAAGGAGCAAAACTGGTTAATGAATCTATTGCAACCGGCAGAATGTTTGAGTCACCGGTATGGAAAGATATGATCGATGCCGGCACAGTGCATTTTATCGGTCTGTTGTCTGATGGAAATGTCCATTCCAATATATCGCATTTGATAGATATGCTCAAACAGACAAAAAAAGATGGTGTTAAACGTACACGTGTCCATATACTTCTCGACGGACGTGATGTACCCACACAATCGGCGGATTTATATATTGATATGCTGGAAAAAGCACTCAAAGAACTAAATGATGATACCTATGACGGACGCATTGCCTCCGGAGGCGGAAGAATGAAAGTCACGATGGATAGGTATCAGGCAAATTGGGACATGGTTAAACAAGGCTGGGAAACCCATGTTGAAGGCATCGGGAAACAATTTAACACGGCACTTGAAGCAATCAAGGCATACCGTTCGGAAAAGCCCGATATCATTGATCAGGATCTGCCTCCGTTTGTAATTGCGAAAGACGGAAAACCGGTTGGTACGATAGATGATGGCGATTCCGTGATATTGTTTAACTTCCGCGGAGACAGGGCAATAGAAATCAGCATGGCATTTGATAATAAGGATTTTAATGCCTTTAAGAAAAACAAAAATCCCAAGGTGAAATACGCAGGTATGCTCCAATATGACGGGGACCTGCAGCTGCCTCATAATTTTTTAGTAGCACCACCGCACATTACAAATACACTCTCGGAATTACTCGTTAAAAATAATATATCTCAATATGCTGTATCAGAAACGCAAAAGTACGGTCATGTTACATATTTCTGGAATGGCAATCGCAGCGGTAAAACCAGTGAAGAATTGGAAACCTTTGAGGAAATACCGTCAGATACAGTTTCATTCGATGAACGCCCATGGATGAAGTCCGCGCAGGTAGCTGATGCAGTAATAAAGGCAACTGAGTCCGGTAAATACGGGTTCATACGATGTAATTTCCCCAATGGTGATATGGTTGGTCATACCGGTTCTATGCAGGCAACACTCATTGCGGTGGAATCAGTAGATTTAGCGCTTTCCCGTATAGCAAAGGCTATTGAATCAAATCCTGATTATTTATTGATTATCACAGCAGATCACGGCAATGCTGATGATATGCTGGAAAAGGGTGCAGCAAAAACAGCACATTCGCTCAATAAAGTTCCGTTTATCGTGTGTGATACGAAATATTTCTTAAAGGATAAGGATTTTGGACTTGCAAATGTGGCACCGACAATAGCAAAAATAATGGGAATGAGCGCACCTGATTGCTGGCTGGAAGCGATTTGTTAAAGGCGCGTTATGCGTGCCCCAATATAATATAACAAAAATTTAAAAACTATTTTAAAAGGAGAGCATGGCATGAAAGATTATTTGGAAATACTGGATATTACCGGTCGCGAGATTATGGACTCAAGAGGAAATCCAACTGTAGAAGCCGAAGTATGGCTTGAAGACGGGACTGTCGGCAGAGCAATGGTGCCATCCGGCGCATCAACCGGACAATTTGAAGCATGTGAGCTCCGTGATGGTGATAAAAGTCGCTATCTTGGTAAAGGCGTATTAAAAGCTGTAGCAAATATCAATGAGGAAATATCCGATGCATTAATCGGGCAAAATGCTTTGGATCAAATCTTTATTGACAAGCAAATGATTGAGCTTGACGGAACACCCAATAAATCAAGACTCGGAGCAAATGCAATGCTGGGCGTGTCCTTAGCGGTTGCAAGGGCAGCTTCTCTGGCATTAAAACTGCCGTTATACCGTTATATCGGCGGCTCATCGGCATACACACTGCCTGTGCCGATGATGAATGTTCTCAATGGCGGAGCACATGCGGAAAACTCAGTTGATATTCAAGAGTTTATGATAATGCCGGTATCGGCAACATCATTCCGTGAGGCTCTGCGTATGTGTGCGGAAGTTTTCCACACTCTTAAAAAGGTTGTTCCACCGTCAGGTGTTGGTGATGAAGGTGGTTACGCTCCTGATTTAGCAGCTGACGAGGATGCGCTTAAGGCTTTGATGGAAGCTATTGAAAAAGCCGGATATAAACCGGGTGATGATTTTATGATAGCTATGGATCCGGCTGTAACCGACTGGTTTAACGAGGAGGATAAGAAATACCATCTACCAAAGCGTAAAACAATAATGACTTCTGATGAAATGGTAGATATGTGGGCAGGATTCGTTGATAAGTATCCGATTATTTCAATTGAAGACGGTATGGCTGAGGAGGACTGGGACGGCTGGAAGAAAATGACAGATAAACTCGGTCATAAAATCCAAATCGTAGGCGATGACCTTTTTGTCACAAACACAACACGTCTTAAAAAAGGCATTGAAATTGGTGCGGCTAACTCCATTCTAATCAAAGTAAACCAAATCGGAACGCTTACGGAGACTCTGGATGCCATTCAAACTGCAAGCAGAGCGAGATTTACCACTGTAACATCACATCGTAGCGGTGAAACGGAAGATACTACGATTGCCGATATCGCAGTTGCTGTAAACTCAGGTCAAATCAAGACCGGCGCGCCATCCAGAAGTGACAGAGTGGCAAAGTACAACCAACTGCTCCGTATAGAAGATGAACTGGAATCTGCAGCATATTATCCGGGTAGAGATGCCTTTTTCAGCATTAAAAAATAGTAATTTTAAGGGGTAGATATGGAGAGAATAATAACAATAAAAACCCGTGAGCTAAGCACAAACGACGGTGGTTGCGGGAATTGCCAAACATCATGTCAATCGGCATGTAAGACCTCCTGCGGCGTAGCTAATCTTCAGTGTAAAAAGGAAGATTAGAGAAAATCTTATTATAAAAAAATGTCATTCTGAGCGTAGCGAAGAATCTAAAAAAGATCCTTCAGCTTCGCTTCAGGATGACAGATTTATGTGGAGAGGGAAATGATACATCATTACAAGTTAAACGGATATAATATAATACTTGATATAGCCAGTGGCTCGATTCATAGCGTTGACGATGCAGCTTATGACACTATAGTAATGTATGAAAGTAAAAGCAAGGATGAGATTGCAAAATATTTGATAACAACTTATAAAGATGTCGCATTGATGGATGCTTTAAAAATTTTGGCGAAAGTTGAAGAACTGAAGGAAGAGGGTAAGCTGTTTTCGCAGGATGACTTTAAATCAAAAACCGCCGGAATAAAGAATTTACCACTTAAAGCATTATGCTTAAATATGTCGCATAAATGCAATATGTCATGTGAGTATTGTTTTATAACTAATAATATTTCAAATTCAAACGAATTAATGTCATTGGATGTGGCGAAAAAGGCTATTGATTTTTTAATTGTACAATCAAGGGAGCAAAAGTATCTGGATATTGATTTTTTTGGCGGAGAGCCGCTGCTTAACCTTGAAGTGGTAAAGGAAGTTGTAGCTTATGCGAGGAAATTAGAACCTAATTACAACAAGAAGTTCAGGTTCACTCTTACTACAAACGGGTTATTCATTGATGATGATGTTATAAGTTTTACTAACCGGGAAATACATAATGTCGTGCTCAGCTTGGATGGCAGACAGGAAGTACATGATGGCAAAAGAAAACTTCCGGACGGATCGGGAAGTTATGATGAGGTTTTGCCGAAAATAAAAAAACTGGTTGAAGCACGCAGAGCCAAGGATTACTATATCAGAGGTACCTATACAAGCAGCAACACGGACTTTGTACTTGATATTTTTCATCTTGCCGACCTTGGATTCAAGGAGCTTGCCATCGAGCCTGTGGTATCAAAGGCAGGTACTTCATATGCGTTGAGTAATAAGGATTTACCGGGGCTTCTTGATCAATATGAGTCACTTGCTCTGGAAATGCTGAAAAGACGCGACCAGGGCAGAGGCTTTAACTTTTATCACTACATGCTGGATCTTACAGAAGGTCCATGCTTGCATAAACGAATTACCGGCTGCGGAGTGGGAATCGAATATTTAGCTGTCACGCCTAAAGGGGAATTATATCCATGCCATCAATTTGTAGGTAACGAAAAATTCCTGATGGGAGATGTTTTTACCGGTATAACCAATAAGATAATTCAGAGTGAGTTTCGGGGCTGTGATATATATTCAAAAAGTGAATGCGCCAAATGCTGGGCACGATTTTATTGCTCGGGCGGATGTGCCGCAAATGCGTATTATGCAACAGGCTCGATTAAAGGTGTAAACAGATTGGAATGTGAGCTTATCAAAAAACGCATTGAATGTGCAATAATGCTAAAGGTCGCTGAAATAGTATAATCATTTATTTTATCTTCCCCCACCTATAGAGGTGGGGTCTTGAGTTAAGACTCCCGCCACTTTAGGCGGATTTGACTGCCGGGCTTGTGGGAATGATTAATTGGTCAAATGCCAGGATAGAAAACAGTTATACGATATCGATCAACCGTAATGGTATAACTAACTGTGTTTTCTGTAGGTGATGTTGGAAATGTTTACTATGAATTAATAAAAACATTTTCACAAACCATTGATGGAAGTATTGTAGGTATTCCTGTCTACATAGAGCCAGTTTGGGTTGAACGACCGATA
>Ga0209737_10002268_pt1 | contig 13460 bp, 9 predicted proteins | sample TergutCu122P3_FD_187284 | JGI IMG/M metagenome (GOLD analysis project Ga0209737, IMG submission 187284) | Cubitermes ugandensis P3 segment gut microbial communities from Kakamega Forest, Kenya - Cu122 P3 (SPAdes) (version 2) | ecosystem: Host-associated > Arthropoda: Insects > Digestive system >... | reverse complement strand
TCGACACCGGGCTGCGCCTGGCTTTCGCCCCCGAGGGCGTACAACGAACTGTGCTGCACCGCGTTCTGGATATGGCTGAACCAGAGGTTCCACCGGCTGTACCCCGACGACACGCGCTACGTGGAGGAAATGGAAAAATCCCTGTACAACATAGCCATAGCAAACCAGGACGGGAGCAAATCCATCAGGTATTTCGCATGGCTTGAGGGGAAACGCGCCGCAGGGAGCAGCAGCCACGGTGGGCTTGTGCACTGCTGCTGCGGGGTGGGTACGCGGATCTACGGGATGATGCCCGAATTTCTGTATTCCGTAAACGAAAATGCGATATATTTCGATATATACGCCTCATCGGAATTCATTTGGGAGCGCGAAAAAAGCAATATAAAAATCACCCAGACGACCGATATGCCCTATGGGGGGAAAGTGACAATCGACATATCATGCGAAAAAAGCGAGCAACTCGCGGTGATGCTGCGCATCCCGGCCTGGGCCGAAAAAGAAGTCGAAGTCACGTGCGGCGGCGAAAAATACATCGGCAAACCGGGGACATATCTGTGCATAGAAAAAAATTGGGAAAGCAGCATTGACCACGTGATCGAATTCGAGTTGAAGTTTGGGTGGCGCCTGACGAAATATGCGGGCGTCGAGCAGGTTCCGGGGTTTGCCCGGTACGCGCTCGAACACGGGCCGCTTCTGATGGCGGCCGTCTCGGATGCGCCGCCGGAGGCGGACGGAGGCAGCAGTTATCTCGAGCTGTTCAAACTGGAACTCGACCCCGGGGATTATGCCTCGTGGCTCGTCGAAGACGAAAACAAAGGCTCGCCGGGGTACAAAATAAAAGGCTACGGCAATTTGTCGTATATACCGTATTTCGAGGTGGAGACAGGCCAATATTTCACCTGCTACCCGCTGTATGGCAAATAGAAACGAATAGAATCAAATGATTTTGTGTTTTGCCGCGACGCGGATGGCATCGGGCAGGCTGTTGACGCACAGTTTCCCGTAGATGATATTTATAATCAACTTCACCGTGTTTGTCGAGATATTGTGGTTCGCCGCTATCTCGGTGCGCGAGAGCCCCTGGGACAGATCCCGCAAAACCTCCGTTTCCCGCTTTGTGAGCGAAATCTCGTCTTCAAGGCGGTTGATCCTTTTGTATTCCGATATCATGTGCGCCTTCTTCTTCGCAAATGACGATGCCTTGCGGTTCATGTCCTCCAGCCAGTCTTTGGGGATCGGGCAGCCGTCGTCTTTTGCCGCGGCGGCGGCGAGCGTGCGCATGTCCTTCCCATAAAGGATGAACGGCATCGCGATATTGTTCGGTTCTGCGAGGCGGTAGGCCTCGGACAACGCAGCAAACGCCTCGCCCCGCCGTTTCAGTTGGTAGAGCGCCAGTGCCTCCAATATTTTCAGCTCGATTTTGCCGAGCAAAACCGCCTGCCGCTCCAGATTGTTCCCGATAAACGCCAAAAGCGCACCGTATTGCCTTGTCTGGTAGTGGTATTTGGCCTTCACCAAGTTTGCGTAGCTGTCCAAAAATGCCGGATGGGTATATGCCGAAAAGCCGCCTTTCAGCCAGGCCGGAATCTGGTCGAAGCGGTCTAACATCAGGTGGTAAAGCCCGCAGGAAAGGTCATAGGTGGTCGCGCAGCGGGCGGCGCAGCCCGTCTCTTCGAGCAGGCCGCGCATCGATTGCAGCAGCCTGTCGGCCGCGCCGAAATCCCCGTGGGCGAAGGCGATGTGCATCAGATAGAGCAGGGAACGGTGCTGTATGTCGTATTGGCCGCGCTCGCGCGCTTTGCCGAGCGCCTGTTCCAGGTGCAGTTTTGCCTCGGGGAGTTCACGCCGGAAAAAGCACAGTTCGCCCCGCACCAAATCGTCGAGCCCATAGAAATTGCCGTTGAGCACACGGGAGATATGCGGGATCGAGCGCGAAATCGCCCCGATGTATTCCTCCGGCGCACCGGCGCGGCCGGAGCCCACAAGCATCGCCCAGGCGCTTATGGGCTGGCTTTTGAGCGTGTCGAGCGCCGCATATGGGTTTTTGTCGTAATAGATGCTGTGCTTTTCAAAATATAGGTCGAAATCGTATACATCGGTGTATGGGGACATCAAAAGCCGCGAAAAACCCCAGGCGACGTAAATGCCCGCAAGCGCATGGTTCTTCTCCGGGGATTCGGGCTGTGCTTCGTAGTATTCGGCGTACCGACTGGCCATGTCGAGGATTTCGTCCGTTCGCCCGAGGTTTGCCTTCAGTTTCAGGTCCATCACCACAAACAGCGGGTTTTTGAAAGCCGCTTCTTTGGGGAACCGCTCGAGTATGTTCAGTATGTATTCGGCTATGTCGTGGGGCATCTGCGCGTCAAAACAATGGGCGATCCGCAAAATGGCGTCCCAATCGCCCGATTTTTCGTAATACGAGAGCGCGTCCGAATGGTATCTGTTGTTTTCGCACCACACGCCGGCTTTCTGGTGGGTTTCGCACTTTTCTTCGTCTGTGAGCATATACTGGTTTTTTTTCAGATAGCCCAAAAACAGGTGGTGGATCACATATGCGTCCAAAAACGAGTCATAGCGGATATATGCGTGCAGGTGCTCCATCTCCCCGATGAGCGTTTCGTCTTTTGCCAGCGTGCGCACGAGGTCGGCCGCGAGGTGGTCGATCAGCGAGATGCAGAGCAGAAAACGCCGGAGCGGCTCGGAGGCCGCCAAAAATATTTCGGATTCGATGAGTTTGAAAATATTGGCCTTCATCGCACCCAGCACATGCCGCTCATACTTCGAATCCTTGCACAGCGAACGCCCCACCAGATTGACGGCAAACGCCCAACCCTGCGTATCGCCGTAAATATCGCGTATATCCTGCCTTGTTGCGGAAAACCCGAGCTGCCTGAAATATTCGGCGATTTCGTCTTCGGTGAAGCGCAGCGTGTCCTCATAGATGGTGAAGACGCGCTCGCGGAGCATCATGCCGGTCATGTTTATGTCGGGTATCGTGCGGGAAAGCAGCATCACCGTCACGTTTTGCGGAAGGGTGTCCAGCGTCCTTTCGATGAAGCGGAAAACAGCGGGGCTATGCAGCAGATGGACATCGTCATAGACCAAAATATATTTCCCCGGGGCTTTCAGCGCTTCCCGCCGAAGCGCTTCGAACTCCGCAAACGCCTCTTTGGTTTCCGGGAACCCCATTTCAAACAGGCGTTTCCCCGTTTCCGGCCAACTCAGCGAAATCATATTTGTGTGGCTCTCCCAAAAGCGCGTCGCCGAGTTGTCCCGTTCGGTGAGCTGTATCCACGTGGTGTGTGCGGCATAGTCTTTTAAAAACGCATACACCGCGCGCGTTTTCCCGTAGCCCGTCCCCGCGCACACCGCCACCAGCGGGAACTTCACGGCGTTTTCCAGCAGCTTTTTTAGGCGCGGCCGTCCCAAATAGAGGCCGCTCTGATGGAAGCCGTCTGTGTTGCTGTTAAAATTACGCCGCATACGCAAAGCTATACCCCCTTCTGCAATTCAATCAAAACAAAACCAAAAAAGCGAAAGAACTGAAAGATTGGTATATATTATACCAATTTTTCGCTTTTTTGTCAACAATTTGGCGGTAATTTTTTGGACAAACCGAAAAGAAAGGAAATCGGGGTGTATTTTGCGATTTTAAAAATGCCGTGCCGGGTACGGGTATGCGCCCCGAAAAAATATTATCCTATAGTAACTATATAACATCATCATGCGATAGGGAGGGAAACATGGCAAATTCAGATTTGGTCGCGCTCATTTTGCCGGAAGAACGATGGGAAACGTCGGGGGTTCCGCCCAAAAAGATTCCGAAACCGGCGGTTTTTTTCGGCGGCGCATACCGCCCCATAGATTTCGCGCTCAGCAATTGCAAACATTCCGGCATCGGCATCACGGGTGTCGTAACGCGGTGTGCAAACCGCGAGCTCACCGATTACATCGGCTCGGGACAAGAATGGCTTCCCGCCCGCGAGGGCTCGAAAATCACCACTTTCCCGCTGAATATTTGGGACGGCACGCCGGAATTTTATCCGGGAACCGCCGACTTGATATGGAACAACTACGAATTTATAGAAAGCTACAACCCCGAAAACATCCTCGTGATTTCCGGCGACCATATCTGCAAAATGGATTATTCCGTAATGCTGAAAAAACATAATTATTCGGAGGCCGCCGTCACAATTGCGGCATCGACCGTCCCCTGGGAAAAAACGCCGCATTTTGGGATTATATCCGCAGACGAAAGCGGCACGGTGGTTTCATTTGAGGAAAAGCCTTTGAAACCCAAAAGCAACTTGGCCTCCATGGATGTCTATATTTTCAATTGGGAAACGCTGAAAAACCACCTTTTCATCAGGAGCATCGAGTTTGATTCGAGCATGGACATAAACAGGGACATCATCCCCCAAATGCTCATGTGCGGGGAAAAAGTGGCCGTTTACAGGTTTGGCGGCTATTGGAAAAACGTCGGGGACAATTACAGTCTATGGGAGGCGAACATGGAACTGCTGTCCGATTCCCCGGACATCGACCTCCCGGACGAGACCTGGAAGGTCATAACCCGCAATGACAAGATCATGCTGCGCTACAAAAATTACCTTTCGCTGCACAAACACATCGAAAATTCCCTCGTGGCGGTGGGGGTGAAAAACAAAGGTGTTGTTGTCAACAGTATTGTTTCCGCCGGCGTGAAAATAGAAAAAGGCGCAAGTGTTGTCGATTCCGTGATAATGCCGGGGGCAAAAATCGGGAAAAGGGCCCGTATTGCAAAAACCGTGATCGAAACCGACTCCATTGTGGAGGACAATACCAATATTTTCAATAGGTTTTAGATGGAAAAAACAAAAAAAAAGCCGGACGGGGTATAAAATCCGCCCAGCTCTGATTGTGGGGTTTTTTGCTGTTAAATCCGATTAAATGTCATGTCCTTTTCTTCGCAAATATCGCCGCGCCCACTCCTGCGAGCGTCATTATCGTCGTCATCAGTATCGCCAGTGCATCGCCTGTCTGGGGGTTCTCTTTCTTTTCTTCGGCCGGGAAATCCCCGAGCGGGACCGGTTCTTCGATTATCTCGATTTCTTCGATTTCGATTATCAATTCTATCGGTTTTTCCGTCGGAGCTATGCGTTGTAGCATGGCGCGTGCCGACATAGGAACGGGCGGTTCGTCCGCTATTTCGACTCTTGCGAGGGGCACCGGTGCTTCGATAATCTCCTCTTCGAGGATTTCTTCGATTATTTCTTCTAATTCCTCTTCGGTGGGTTCTTCCTCAATCGCAGGCTCGGTGGGCGTGATTTCTTCCCCGGCGGTGACTTCTTCGATGATGGATTCCGTCGCCCGCTCGGTTGTGCCCCTGCTCGTGCCGGGCTGCGTCGTGGGTTTCGGTTTTTCCGTTGGGACTGTCACCGGCGCGTAGTACACGTTGATGAACTGATCCCTCTGGATGTCGCTTCCCACCACCGGGTCACCGCTTATGCGTACGATGGTATATCCATCAAATTGCATACTTGCCAGTATGCTGGCGTTCCAGCCCGAGCCTTCGGGTATTCCGGTGATTTCGTTGTAGCTTATGCCCATGGAGGTCCCAGTTTCGGTGTTGATGTAGTTGACCTTTACGGTGTAGTTCTTCGTTTCCGGGATGATGGGCGGGGTGGATGGGGAGTACTCCACCTCGGAGCTCGGCGTTTTCGTCTGGCTGTCGTCTGTGACGTAGGGAACCGTTATAATCTGTCCGTTTTGCGCCGTTGCGGGTGCTGCGAACGGGTTGGTCTGCAGCCTATAGCCGCTATATCTGTCGTTTGCCGCCGATATCGGATCTACGGGAACCGTCACATCCGCCGGGGCATTTATCCATACCTGCTTGGTCACCGTGTATGTGTCCGTCGGCACTTCCATTCCGTTGATTGTGTATTTCACCGTGTACATCACGTTTCTTGTCTGGCTGTCATCCCTGACGTAGTACACTTTGATCACTCCGCCATCTGCTATGGCGCCGGGTATTGTCGCTGGGTCCGTTTTTTCAAACCTATACCCAAGATACTTGTTGTTGGATGTGTTCACCGCTTGTACGGCCAGTGTGTCCGGGGCGTTTATCCAAACCGCTTCTGTGAACGCGAGCGTATCGCCGTCCACCAGAACGTTGTCCCTGTAATACTCCACCGCATAGCTCAAGTCTTTTGTCTGGGTGCCGTTTTTGAAATAATAGAATTTCATCAAATTGTCGGCGATTGTATCACTTACCGTTATGCTAAGCTGCGTCGGTGTGGCTGCAAAATATCCGCTTATGGTTATTGCATTCTCGGTGACAATATCGTTGTATTTTTGATTGAACACCACCTTCTTGTCCGCGAGCGCGATTTCAGTATCCTTTTCTAAATACTGCACCTCATAGCTCAGGTCATCTCTCGGCAAATACAGCACTTGGACTATGTTGCCGTTCACTTGTATCGTCATAGGCAGTACCGTTGCTACGCTTCCGTCTTTGTATCCATTCGGTTTGTGCAGATTCACCCATCCTGCGCCCAAGTCCCTTGCTATCATATCAAACGCGAGGCTCGTCAAATATGTTTTATCTTGGCCATTTTCGGTGTCAATGAGATTATTTGTGTCTATGCTGTCTTTGTAATACTCTACCGTGTATTTTAAGTCTGTCCTTTTTTCAAATACGACCTTGACCACATTGTCGGCTTCATTCGCTGTTATTTTATTGCCAATGGGTCCCGAATGTTTGGTACCGATAGGATTATATCCCGGAGCGAAGGTTGCGAACCCATTGCCCTCAAGCGTGTAGGGTATATCTTCGCCGAGTGTACCGCTGTCATTGGCCGTATGAAACGGGGTGCCCGTCAAATCATCGTAGTGGTACTCCACTCTGTACCCGAATGAACCATACTTATACTTGACCCCACCGGTGTTGTTCATCAGGAGGGTGACATTTCCCCCGCCGTCATTGCCATTTTTTTCTGTTATTTCAATATATTTTGTTGTCTTTGTCCAACCTGAAACATTTGTAATGTTCCCGCCATTATTGGCGACAGCTATAAAGTTCATGTATTCATCATAGCAACCCTTTTCTTGATTGTATTGGGCAACGAAAATTTGATATTCTTTGTCTTGACCCGAGCCTTTCGCGGATATATCGTGGTACATCAAAGGAACCGAAGGGTCAGGATTTAAAATCAAATAGTCGTAGTCCTGCTTACTGCGATATTGATTCAAATTGTGACGAACGGTGAGAACAGTTTGGCCATCCATTGTTTTCAACGTAAATTCAACTACTGCGTTGGTGTCATCGCTGTTATTCCAATTTATATCTGCTTTATATTCCTCAATTTGCTCCTTTTCTTCCCAGGTCCAATAATAGGGATTATTGTCATGCGATTTAAATGTTGCTTTTGCGCCGTCTTTGTTGGTGTAATACCACTTGGCGACTGCGATGTCATCCGCCGCCTCTACCTCAAAAGCGATTGTTGCGGGGACTAGTCCGGTTATTTCGCTGTTGTCCACCGTCCACGTAATCGTGGCATCTTTTTGCGAGAATCCGCTGGACAACGTACCCCGGACGACAAAACCCTCGCCGACGATGTCTGTCACTGTAAGGTTTCCATTCATGGGTTCTTTCGGAGGGGTATATGTTGTTCCGTCTGCGCCCGTTTCAAATGTTGCACCCCATGCAGACAGGGTGATTTTGAATATTCCCTTACCGAGATCTTCCACTTTTTTGCCCACCCAGACTTGCCCGGGCTCTAACGATTCTGGTTTGGGGTCGTCAAAGCTGTACCCTGCGCCCAACTCGCCCGTAGCCAAAACCTCGGCTGGAATGGGTATCGTCGAAGTGTCAAACGATTGGGCAATTTCCCACCCCTCCGGTGTCGCCGAAACCGAGGACGGCAGTACGGGGAAAATACCCAATGCCACGACTGCCACCAAAACAAGTGCCAAAAGTCTCCTGTTGATTTTCATAAATACGCTCCTTCATAATTAAATCAAAAAAATACGTTCCGCCTCTTTTGTTATGAAGTTGGGGTTCTTCGTTTTCAGCCTCGCTGCTGTCGCGCAGTGTGGTCAAGCGCCCGTTTCACGGATCTGGGACTCCGGGCTTTTTGTCATAACGATCTCTGCTCTGTTGTTTTGCCTCGGTGATATAATTATACCACCCGCCAGTCTCAAACCAGTCACAAACCAGTCACAAAATAAAAGTTTAATAATATTTTCGTAAACGGCTACGAATATTGTTCCGGAGCTTCCCCGACCGATTCGATTATTTTGGGCCATTTCAAAACAATGCCCTCTTCGTTTTTTATATTTATCGCAATATCAAAGTGCCAGCAATCGCCGAAATCGAACAAATACAATATGTGCTGGTTGTTGATCAATCGGACATCATTCAGGCAAACCTCGCTTGCGGACGGGGGTTCTTCCATATACGGGGCGTTCACGGTGTTTTTGGAATAACGCTTTCCGTCCAAATAGAAAGCATAAAGATGGTCATCATCAAAATCAAAAGCTTTTTGGATCGCGATATGCAAATCTTCAAATGTATGCTCCGGCAGGCAGCGTATCACCCGGTAACATTTCTTGCCCAACGATACCTTGCAGTCGAATATACGATTGTCGTCAGCACCGGAATCGTCGTGCTCGAATATAAGCAAATCGATGGCGGATACATCGATACAATCCTGCGGAAAATATTTGACAAAAGGTTCGATGAACGAAATGTCCTCGTCGTCTGCATCGTCTTCCTCAATTTCCTCGTCTGTAGCGTCATCGCCGTCGTCTTCCCAAAACATAGGCAAATAATACTTTTCGGCATAGCCGCTGAAAGCGGCATATTTTCTTTGCGTACAGGCTTTTGCGATGGAAATGCCGAAATCGGTGGGTTTCAGCTTTTCCAATATGGGCCAATAAAAATCTTGGTGTATCACATCGCTTTCCTCAAAAACGATCAGATTCAAATCCCTCAAAGTCCTGGCAACTTTGTAGTAATGGCCCATCATTATTTGAAGCGGATTGTCATTAAAATTACGATTGTTCGCGGACTTTTTGTCGTACTTTATCCATTTTTGCGAATCGCTTTCGGACAACTGGGTAAAAATCGGATCCATCAGTCCGCTCAATATAGTGGCCACTCCCGTTTCGTTGTATTGGATTTCCGGGTCTGCGTAACGGTACCAGATTTGAAAAATCAACATATACTGCGAAAAAATATTCATCTTTTTGAAATCGGCGTATTTGCCGGTCACATCAAAAGCAATTTTGCCCCCTTTGGCGTCGCTGTAGACAATAAAGCCCGCCTGCAGAGCGACCGCAAACCACAAATTTATCGATGGATATTTTTCCATTCTGTCCGTGGTTTTGGCGTTTTGTGCGGGGTAACGCAGCAAACTGTTTAGTTCATAGCACGCCTTCACCGACAAGACGCCTTTTGTGGTCGCGAAAGGCTTTTTGTTTTCGATAAAATCGCAAAACCGCACAAAATCGTTTACAGTACCCAAAACGTCGCTTTCTTTGGCGATGTAATCCATATATAACCACCCCTCCATATAAAGTCATTATTGATAAAATTTAATAGGCTTTTTCACATCGTTGCACGGGCGAAATTGGGTTTTTTTGAAACCGCTTCCCGGTTTTTGTCAAATACCCCTGCTGATGATTTTAATGCATATTTCGCTGCTTAAACATTTGAGTTCGATTGATGCCCCATTTTTCGACAACATCAACCCATTTCCGCAGCGGGGGCAAACTATATCGGTTTTTTTATTCGTAATAATTTCATCCAACGCTTTTTCCAATATTTCATTTTCTTCAATAGTTTTATGCAATCCGTATATTTTTAATTTTTTATTTTCGATTTGCCTTGACATTTTTTCACGTATTGCTATTTTATTTATTGATGTTAAATTAATATCCATACAGTAACCTCCTTATAAAACCATTATATTCAATCGTCACACCTGCTTCTTTTGCTCTTTCAAGCGCATCCAAAACAAGGTATATCCTATCTTCTTCTGTTAAATTGGGTGTGTTTTTGGCCGCCATATAACTCGCCCTGAATTCATCATTCCACGAACCTTTATCTAAACTTGTATATCTGTAACTTCTGTGTCCATAATATTCATGCGCCAAAACAGCCCGTTCGCTCATCAAGTCCCTGGGATGCGTCGAATTTGTATCCGGGAATACGTCGCCCCGTACATTGATGATATCTGAATCGTCACGGTAACCGGTTGAATATCCCGTATTGAATTTGAATATTGATTCATCGGCCCCAATAGCACCTATTTCATTTTTAAGATGGTTTATTTCAAATTCCGAGATGGTTTTGTATGCACTCCGCCTAAGTCCTCCGGCTGATCTGTCATTTATCATATTTTCACCTGCCTGACTTAATTATATTCCATTTCCCGGTATTTGTCAAGAGGTTTTCAAAAATTTCCGTCCTGTTTGCATTATTTTGCCGATATATATTGCATTGCACGAAATTTTGTGGTAGAATATAGGAAAGCAAAATACCGACGACATTTACGGGATGGCACAGCGATCCGTGGAGGCACTCGAAAAGATTTTTTCGAAGTTTTCAAAGGATGACCCCGATTTCATAAGGGCATTTGACTTGGTGTTTGCCCAAATTCCCGAAAAAGGCATTTTCGGCACATCCATGGACTTGAAAATGGATGTACTGGACATCTTTGTGCCGCTATGCGAAATCAAATATGTTAGAAACAAGTTGGACGAATTCTTGAAAACCTGGAGCGAAAGCCTCCCGAAGCCGACTGCGGGGAGAAACCCATCCGGGCCAAGCTATATCGAAAAAGAAATACAGGATGTGCAATACGATATAATAGCCATGCATGACGGTGAAAAGCCCGCGCGCAAATTTGCCGAAAATCACGTTGAAAACGAAAAATTCCGGATTCTTGCGATTGAATACGCCGTTTCGGACAAAAACTACGCCAGAGCGATAGATCTGTGCCTTGGGGGCGAAAGGCTGGAAGCAAGCTCACCCGGATATGTGAGCGTATGGAAAATGATGAGATACGACATATACGAAAAAACTGGCGACAATTTAAAAAATTGAAAATATTTTGATTTTTTTCGATTTACATATTGACAAATATTAAAATTTGTATTAATATATATGGTAGAGACCAATTCAAAAATTATTTAAGGAGGCTACTTTCAAATGAAAAGACTTTCCCTGATTTTGGCATTTGTCCTGTTTGCGGCGGTGTTTATGGCGCTGCCAGTAAGTGCGGCAAACGGCGGGACCACAAACCTCGCGGATGTCACCGTGGGCAAAATCGCCCTCATGAACCCCGAATTTGTCGACGGCGGCGAGGGTTTCGGCGACGAGAGCCCGGAAAACACCCTGGACTACTCGCTTCCCGACTACTTCGACTTTTCTTCCGGCGAAGACCCCGAAAAAGGCGTGGATTTCAGCAAATACTGCGGCCGGGACCCCTATTGGGTTTCGTGGAAATACCCGGAGGCCTATGTTGCGACCCGTTTTATCATGAAGACCGCCAACGACAACTCGCTGTACGGCAGAAGGCCCAACGGCTACACCATTTCGGGCTCGGCCGACGGCGCGGCCTGGACTGTGCTCTACAACGGCACATACGCCGACATGGAGGACAAGGACTGGGCCTATTTCTATGTCGATTTCCCGAATACCACGGCATACCAGTATTACAAATTTGAGGCTGTCGCCATAGGCGGCGGCGAGTGGTGGTGGGAAGGCCCTGCCGACGGCAGCTCCGTGATGTCGATAAACCGCGACGGCGAGGAGATAGAGCTGAGCTTCCAGGACATAGCCCAGTTCTGCCGCTTTATGCTGTGCATAGATGCACCCGTCCCGGAGGCACCGGCTGCCGCGGCCCCCGAGGCCGCCTCCCCCGAAACGGCTGCGCCCGCACCCGCTCCGGCGGCACCCGCGCCCGCAGCCCCTGCGGCGCCGCAGACGGGCGATACAGGGATGATAGCGCTTGCGGCGGCCATGCTGTTTGCGGCGGTTGTCATTTTCAAAAAGAAAATTGCCGTCAAATAATTTTTGGATATTTACGAAGCAATCGCAGCCCTGCAAATCCGCAGGGCTGGGTTGCTTTGCATTGAATGTCGAAAAAGAAAGGATTCACAAAAAATGAAACGCAAAATTGTTTTTTTCCTGGTTTTCATAGCGGCGCTTTTTTTGGCGCAGGTCTTGTTTTGCTCGTGCGGCAACCAGGCGGACGCGCCAAAAACCGACAATACAAACCAAACCGCGGAAAATCCCGAAATCCAAGAAACGACCGACTATCTGCCGCCGCTCGACTTCGGGGGTGCGGAGTTCAACATTTTCACGCGCACACTCAAAAAGTACGATGTCAGCGTGGAGGAACAAAACGGCGAAATCGTGAACGATGCCATATTTTTCCGGCAGGTGGCGGTGGAGGACCGCTTGAACCTCAAAATCAACACCCACGATATGCCCGGGGAATGGGACCAATGGAGCACATATTTCCCCTCCTTCAAGAAATCCATAATGAGCGGATTAGGCGCCTACGACTTGATTTCGGGGTTTCAGGTCTGCATGGTCTCCACAGTGGGCGACGGGCTTTACAAAGACCTGAACAAAATCGGCCATCTCGACCTATCGAAGCCCTGGTGGACAAAAAAGATCAACGACGAGATGACGGTCAACAGCAAGATATATCTGGCGACCGGCGATATATCGGTCGTCATGTGGGAGAGCATATATGCGCTGATGTTCAATAAGAACATGATGAGGGACTGGGGCGTGCCCAACCTCTATCAACTGGTGAATTCGGGCGAATGGACGCTCGCAAAGCTGATAGAGCTGACGAGGGATATAACGCAGGACGTGGACGGAAACGGCAGGTACGACAAAAACGACCTGTACGGCTTTGGCACGATGATCGGCAACTTCACGGACAATTACTATGTGGCGTTCGACATCCCCGTGACAAAGTGGGACGAGAACGGGTACCCGTACCTGACGGAAAACTGCGAGAAAATGTACCAGCTCAACGACATCGTGTATGCGTTTTTGAACGGCAACGTGAGCGTGTTCAGCCCCGAGGAAAAGGATGCCTCGCTTGTGAACATATTGGAGCCCATGTTTTTTTCGGACAGGCTGATGATTATGCCCACATTTTTGGGGGATATAAAGAATATGCGCGAGATGGACACCGATTTCGGAATCATCCCCTATCCGAAGTGGGACAAAAACCAAAAAGAGTACCTCACCACCTCCCATGGGGGCTTCAACGTGTTCGGTGTGCCCGAGGATGTCAAAAACCCGGACATGAGCGGCGCGGTGCTCGAGGCGCTTTGCGCCGAAAGCTCAAAGACGGTGGTCCCCGCCTTTTATGAGACGGTGCTAAAAAGCAAATTCGCGCGCGACGAGGAATCCGCGGAGATGCTCGACATCATACGAAACGGCCTTGCGG
>Ga0209737_10002267_pt1 | contig 13461 bp, 14 predicted proteins | sample TergutCu122P3_FD_187284 | JGI IMG/M metagenome (GOLD analysis project Ga0209737, IMG submission 187284) | Cubitermes ugandensis P3 segment gut microbial communities from Kakamega Forest, Kenya - Cu122 P3 (SPAdes) (version 2) | ecosystem: Host-associated > Arthropoda: Insects > Digestive system... | reverse complement strand
CAGAACAGCTGGTTTCATCTACCACCTTACTCTCCTTCGTCTGCTGTTCCCAGTTCGCATGAAAAAAATTGTTGCTCATGACTTTCGGTACGACCCTCGTACATTTGTTCCTAAATTGAAAAGTTTAAAATACAGAACACTATATTTTTGCTAATTGCTTTGTATTTGGTGAAACTTGGTCTGTCATATGAACGGGAAAACATGGACTGAGGGCGTTGGCATACAGGGTGCTGAGGCAGAATATTTTGACAGAAGTCTGGACAGAATTGCATAATTTGCAGCATCATTTCTAGTACTTTTTTTCTAGATATTAGATTGATCAAATCAAGGAAGATTAAATAGGTGGGGCTTGTGGTATGCATGGAAGAGAAGAGAAATCCATTCAGAGGTTTGGTGGGAGAACATGAAAGAAGGATGCCACCTGGGAGGTCTAGGTGTAGATGAGAAGATAATGTTAAATGGGTGTTCAGGAGATAGGATAGGAGGGTGTGGACTCTATTTATCTGGCTTAGGCCAGGAGCCAATGGTGGGAAACAGTTATGTACCCGTAGTTTCTATAACTGCATGGAATTCTTGACTAGCTGATCTACTGTTAGCTTGAGCCTGGCTTAATATTTGTTATTGTTTATCAGTCAGTGAGTCACCCAGTTCATCTCTTTATGTTAAGCAGTTGCATACGCAGATTTTCAATAAAAGCAAAATTATGAGAAGAAACTATCTAGTTTAAAACTGAATTTGGTGTGTGTTATATTTTTCATACTTTCAGATTGGTGGCTGCTTTGCATTGACAGAAATATCTCATGGTACAAATGTCAAGGGCATTAGAACAACTGCCACATATGATCCCAAAACTCAGGAATTTATAATAAACACCCCAGATTTTGAAGCTGCAAAATGTTGGGTTGGCAACATGGGTGAGTAACAGAATATAAGTCTGTTCACTTACTTCCTCAAAATTTGCATGAACTGTGTTGTTATTTGTTGGATTGTGTGTAGTGTCCCAAACTCGGAGATCCTGGGTTCCATCCCCGAGTAAAGGCCACTTACTAGGGAGAGTGGGCCTTGTCGATTAAGAGTTATTAGCTCACAACGAATTCTCCGCTGTTGTCTTGAAGATTAACTTTATTATTTAATGGTGATTACAATGAAATAGTGAATGAAGGTGAGCGCAGGAGAGAATAATTTCTAAGGTACCATCCAACAGAGATGCTGGCTGGATGGTGGCTGCCGAATGAGTCCCCCCAAACATTAGCAGATGCCTGGACTAAATACTAAGGGGTCTGCTACAATGTCACCCTTTCTCCTACCCTTGCCTTGCACAAAAAAACACAAAAACACAAGGGTTATATTGCTCTATGTTGCGGCCACCCAAACAGTCATAACATTCCTGATCGTCTAGTCTGGGGAGTGCAACTTGTGGTCAGGGGGCCATAAGAAGCCCCTGGATGCTACACACAATTTTTTCACTTGAAGAATAATGAAATTAAGCAAAATAAAGTGAGCCTGGTTGAATATATAACTGTCCCTTAATAATTATTATGTGCCTGTTATCAGCTTGCCTACAGAATTTCCCAGGGCAAAAGGCCCCAAACAGTTGGAGAGCATTTTTATTTTTTGACTAGCTGTTGATATGATTACCACTATTTTGGGGGTGTGTGGTGTCAAACAGCACAAATTCATTTATCATTAGTGGAGGTCATGGAGTTGTGGTGTTTGAAAACCCCTGTTCTAAGGTAAAAATAGTTTTATTTTGCCATGTGCAAACTGGCAACTTTCAGTCACACTTGACTTGCTAGCTGTTATATAACCATGGTACTTAGTATTTCCTTGGGTTGCTGATGGTTTTTCTTCTGGTAAAGAAATTTCCTGCTTGAGTGGTGAAATTTGAACACCATTCACAAATTCTTGCTGTTTGAGCCCTATCCTTAGTTCAAATCCACATCATCATAGAAAAAAAAAATGAAGCTAATTTTGCTCCCTGCAGTGTTATATATGTATTTAACAAATAAAAAAAACTTCTTGTATTTGCTTTCAGGGAAATGCTGCACCCATGCTATTGTGTATGCCCAGTTAATCATGCCTGATGGCACCAATCATGGTTTGCATGCATTTGTTGTTCCTATAAGAAACACCTCTACGCTCTTGCCCTTTGCTGGAGTTATTGTTGGTGATATGGGTGAGAAGATTGCCCTGAACGGTGTTGACAATGGATTTGTCATATTCCAAAATTACAGGATCCCACAAGACAATCTCCTAAACAAGACTGGAGATATCAGTCCAGAAGGACGATATAGCAGTCACATCAAGGATCCCCAAAAGAGAATGGGTAACGATTTGAGTATTGAACACAATTTGTGTGTGTGCATGTTTCTTGGTTTTTTTAAAGGTGCCTTCTCCAGCACCACTTATCTGTTATGTTTGGTTATGAGTCCTTAATTTGCTCTTATACACATTACTGACTTTGGTGTTGGACACAGTGATTCACTACCACTGTCACAAAAACCTGTCATTGAACCTTCTTAATCTTATCCATTGAAGCAGTATTAATTTCATTATATTATTGTCTACCATCCTCCATTTCTGAATCTGCAAACCCCTGCATTTTCCACACTGAATATGATAACTGTTAGTGCCATTCCTGCTGTCCATTTGCTGATTACTACTACTGATTCTGCAGTATATTGCTTGGATTTGTCTTTGAAGGTGCTTCATTTGGAGCCCTTTCAAGTGGCCGAGTGGCTATTGTTGGAATCTGCCTAGCATATCTCATTAATGCTATAACCACTGCAGTCCGTTACTCAGCAGTTAGGAAACAGTTTGGACCAGAGGATGGTAATGAATTCCCTGTTCTTGAATATCAACTTCAGGTACAGAATAATTCTGTAATTTTCTTGTGATGCCTTATATGTAAGATACATTTAACATGAAGTTGTATTTGTTTCTTGATCTCTTACAGCAAGAGAGACTGTTTCCCCACCTTGCAGCTGCATTTGCAATCAAAATATTCTCAGATTACCTCTCCAAGACTAGTGTAGAATTTGTTGCTAGAATTATGACGGGAAACAAAAGTGATGAAATGGTAAGTACACAGGAGAGATAAATAATTTCCAGTTGAATTCTTTGCTAGTTTGTATACCTATTGGTCTTGATGCTTTTAATTGCAGTTACAAATGTACTGTTGCCAAGCTAATCACACTGGCCATGAAGTACTTTTTCCTTGTATTTCATTAAATATTTACTGTATTGAAAAATACAGGCAGACCCCCGTATCCATTGGTAATACGTTCCAAGACCTACCGCGGTTACGTGAAACCGTGGATAATACTGAACGCTATATATAACGTGATATTCGTGTAACATGCATAAATATGGTAAAGTTTAATTGATAAATTACGCACAGTAAGACATTACCAACATTAAATAAAGTGATAATAAACTGTACTGTACACTACATTGTACATTTGCAGTGTACTCTCTCTCTCTCTCTCTCATACATATGAAAGTATGAGATTCTGATGTTTTAGGCTAATCCTCAAAAAGACAATAGTGCAATGAAAAAATACAGTACCTGTACTGTACAGTATCATGTACAGCTTCAAGGGAAGACAGAACAATAAAAATCATGTTTTTCCATCAAAGCACTGCATAAGCAATGAAAAAACATGTTATTGTTACATATTTTACAATGAAAATCATATGTACTACCTGTATATAACCTGTAATAAGAAAATTTTATTTGTTAAAAAATATCTTAGCCAATTGTGGGCATTCAGTGACTTCTCCATTCTTCTTGTTGTTTTCTGAACACAAACACTTTGATAATGTGGCAACTAATTTGAACAGCAAGAATGCTAGAAGCAGAATGGTGGCAAATTTGCAGGGAAGCATGGGTACAGGGACAAAGGAAGATGAGTCAAGTACTGGGCACATTTGGGCTGCTGGATTTTGCCATGTTATGGCCCATTCTCGCTTTATTTCTTTAATTTTCCAAATTTTTTTCAGGCCGCACTACACTGCGGATAACTGAAACCACGGATACAGGGTTCCGCCTGTATTTGCAGTGAATTTTCAGTTTGTAATGAGGCTTGACTTTCAAATCACTTGTTTTTCCTCCAGTTTGGGAATAATGATGGTTTGATGGGACAAAAAGGTAAAGCTGTCCCTGTACATGGCTGAAGGCACATGGGTGGGAGGAGGTACAGCGCTACTCATTCTTAACCTTGGCATGCAGCAGATGCTTTACCTGTCAGTAAAGAGTCCTTGGTACCCATTCAGTAGGAGGGTGGGCCTCAAAGCTAGTTTTGGCACTTTTGAGAAGGGTAAACCATGGCTGCTTGGCTTTCCATCCCATGACTGTACCATCTTTGCTGCCTTGGATTTTGTAGTTTGATTACAGCTTCTTTTAAGGCACAGTTTGTGTTTCACAAACATAAACAAAAGTAACATTTGGCATAGACTCCGAATACCCTATTTTATCAAAACCTGTTCAGTACTATTATAGCTGGTGAGATATAAATTCCTGCCTGCCATACAATATCCAACAGTTGCACACCATTGCAATATATAATTTACAGCTAAAATGTTAGAACACCAACATGTTTCCATCCCTAAGGATCATCTTCAAGGAGGAAACACATCAATCAAATATGTATAAAACATTAACCATAATTAAGTTAAATTAAAATAATATATGCTACATCTGTATGTCCTGCATCTTATGAGGACTGTAGGATATCCAGATGTGCCATATATTATTTTAATCCAACTTACTAATGGTTAATGTATTCTACACATTTGATTGATGTATTCTTTCTATGAAATTATCCTTAAGTTATGAAACATGTTGGAGTTTTAATGTTTTATCTGTAAATTATGTACTGCAATGGTTTGCATTTGTTGGTTATTGTATTATGGATTGTGAATTAATGCACAGACATGAATACCATAAAAAGTGGATGCCTGTGTTTATTTTGTGTCCTTTGTACAAGGAATGAATGTAAATGATCTGAAGACTGTACAGCCAGAATGAGTGAAAATACTACATACCATGTAACTGTCTGTTAAGGTCATTTTTTAAGCTGGCTGCCAACCACACATTGACTAGTATGGCTGTCAGTTACATAGAGGCAGTTAATGGCTTAAACTGCACCACTGTTGGAGTTAATCTTTACTGTGTTATATGAGCTGTGATTTGTCAGTACCATTCCTTATAAACTGACATTTTGTAGCACTATCAAGTTAGGCCACCGAATACAAATACAGTGTTAATGCTACACCAATGTGCTTGATGCCTTATTTATGGTTTATTTTATGATGCTGTTAGTAGCTCAGATGTATAGTGTTGACAGGCAGAGTGATTAGTGAATAATGAATTTAGAAGTGTGTGGAAGAAGCAGTGGTTGCCTGATTTGTGGTACTGTTCTGGAATTTGTGGGTAGGGGCTAGACAAGACTTTAATTAGGACAGGTAGTTTGTGGTCAATAATTGATAAACACCAACATATGCACTTTTTCACATTCAAAACTGTATTAGTCTAAAATGTTAATTTCAGTGTTAAAATACATAAAAATATTTAAAGGTACTCCGACATGTTTCAATCTTAACAGATCATCATCAGGGAGTAGGCCTGTACCTCGTTAAAGTCACTGAATAATTTAAAATTGTTTAAAAGTTTAAAACCAGAATTTTAAAATTCTGATGATCAGTCGCAGTGTTGTGGTAGTTTGTGGGTTGATATTTGAAGCCGGGACCTACCATATGTAAAGGTGTATTGCTGGCGAGTCACCCATGACATTTAGTGACACAGTGAACAAGACTGGGAATAAATTTGATGTTCTAAACAATTTTCTGCAGGAAGGTACTCTTGAAACATTACTAATTAACCTTATCACTTCCTTTTGTAGCTTAAAAATTGTTTTACTTTCCCCATTATCTCCCCCCTCCCCACACCAAATATGCCATACTTCAGGTGTGTATAGTATACAGAGTTCATCTACTTTTGATTTATCTGGCTGAGGATAGGGACAGGTGGTGGGCCCTTGTAAGTGTGGTAATGAACCTTTGTTTTCCATAAAATGCAGAGAATTTCTTGACTAGCTAAGAACCAGTTAGCTTCTCAAGAAGGACTGTGCTGCATGGAGTAAGTAAGAGTAAGTACATCTACTTTCAATATGCTGTACATTTTTCTCAACTTTGTTTGTGCAGATGAAGTTACATGTCCCATCTTATTCTGTTTTTCTTGTTCATTTCTGCAGGCAGATTTGGGGATGGAAATTCATGTCCTTTCCTCAGCAGGGAAGCCATTAGCTGGATGGATTGCAAGGGACGCAATACAGGCCTGTCGTGAAGCCTGTGGAGGACATGGCTACCTGAAAGGTATCAATTTATCTCTTTCATAAGCAGTTTGAGCTGTGCATGAACCCATATACTTTTTAAAGTGTTATTATTAACGATGGTGTCAGTTGGTAAGATTATATGCAGATACTGTGACCTGCATAAACAGTGGGGCTTATTACCTCGTCTTAATCCTCACTCCATACATACTGTAGTTCCTGTTTCCTCTGTTTCATCTTCCCTCTTGGCGTGTTTATCTCTGAGCTTGTCTCAACATGCTGAGTCATTAAAGGAATTGTTTAGTACAGTGATTAGTTGGGGGACTCCATAGGTTGAGATGGGTTGTATGGGCCAGGTGAAATTGGGTGAATTCCATTTGGCTATGGACTTGAAATTTTAGTTTTGTTTATATTATTCACCCAATGCTAAGGCAGGGCTGTATTTAGTTACAAAACTGACCTCTTTGTGTACTGGAAGCAAGTGGTCCATATGTGGGTATGAGTGTGATGCTGTGCTTAAAGGACCATAATTTAACTTTATTTTTATACTTCTATAAAATGTCCAGACCAGCTTTGGGGTCCACCTGGCCTTCTGTACAGTGGGTACTGGGGGCTCTTTCCCTGGGAGTAGAGTGACCAGGGCATGAGGCTGACCAGTCACCTCCAGCTAGTGCCAAGTTTAAGAATGATCAGAGCTGTAGTCCACTTCCCCATATGCCTTCATGACATATACAGGGACAACTTTCAACTTTTTATTACTATGCTTCACAGATTCTGTCACAGAAAAATGCAGTATAGTGACAGTTTTCTACTTTACTGCTTCCAGTGGCTGGCCTGGGGGACCTTCGTAACCTCAATGATGCCAATTGCACATATGAGGGTGAGAACAATGTGTTGCTTCAGCAGACTAGCAGTTGGTTGCTTCAGCTGTGGCACAAGAAAATAAGCACAAAAGAGGGTCCAATTTATACTGTACTGGGATCAGCTAACTTCCTCACCGACTTGGATAAAATCTTGACAACTAGATTTACTGCGAGAACTGTGGAAGAAGCTATTAATCCTCAAGGTACACAATGAATATTATTAATTCTCAATGTGCACAATGAGTATTATGCTTTTTCTTTTGCTCAGTTACTAGTTTGTAAGTAATGTAATAGCACTGTATCAGACTGAATGTAAACAGTCAAATGGTTAGAATTGTTGCCTCCTCTTTTGGAGGTTCCAAGTCTGAATCATAACCCAGTTATCAGCTATATTGACAGGTCTTCCTTAATTCTCCCACCAAATACTGGACTGTTGCTTAGAATATGCCATAGAATCTTGCTTCCACGTATTTCATAGTGTATTATTCAGTTATCCTACCTACCATTAGAGACTATGTAACAAGTGCTATTGAAAAGTAATGTTAACCATAGAAATTGCACACCCGGTGGATGGGCAGACTGAATGATCCTTGTCTTCACAGTTGGGAATTTACTGCATCTGCAGTGGCCCTTTGTTTAATGTTATTTTTTTAATACTAAATAAGGCTGATGAGGTATACGGAAAGTTTCAACAAATACATTTGTTCCCTGAATTGCTTCATTTGGAGCCAAAGTACCAAGTAAGAGATACTGGCTTTAAATTGCAGCCAGAATATTGATTACCCTGTGTCCTACCAGGTATCTTACAGGGTATCCTGCCACATCCTCCCAGTTCATTAATCGCAATCTGTTATATTCCATTAAACATGACACACTGTGCTGTTAGCTTTAGATCAAGTTTAAAAAAAAATTTATTGGAATCTTCAATTTATTCCATAGATGAGTTTTACAATACTTGCAAACTAGGGAAACACAAACTACAAGGTTAGGTGTTTTAGCAAACTTTTACACCACTATTTATTTGCTTATTGCCGATGAATGCCACTAGTTAATGAATTAAGTATTAGAGTGAAGAGGTAAAGCATTCATTGTTAAAACTGTTTATTATGTACTTTTACTATTAATGTTTACTTAGCGAGAACCAGTGCAAATCTAGAATTATTTTACTGATACTGATGTTTACAAACTCGAATGTCTTACTAATTATACCTTATTAACCTTATGTAAAATGTGTTATTATGTTATAATTTATGTATATGACAATGTCTATATCCACAGGATTGTATCTGAAACTGGATCTACTGACAGCAAATAAATTACTTACTTACTTACTTACTGTAAAGTAAATGGACAACCTACTGATAATGCAAACCTGTTTGTGCTGTTCTCAGTTCTCTTAGCTGCCTACAAGTGGTTGGTGTGTTGGTTGTTACAAGCCACTGCAAACAAAATTAAATCCCAGCTTCAGCTTGGCTTGGATGCATTCAGTGCAAAGAATAACACACAGGCATTCTTTGCTAAAACATTATCACTAGCATTTATTGAGGTGAGTCGTTCAACAGTGCAATTTCAGACCCATTTCTTAACAAGTTATGATTATGCATTGGTGTTCTCATGTTTATACATGTATGATAATTTCAGGCATTATTAAGAAATTGTGATGATATTTTGTAATTTTCAAGTTCATTAACTAGATTTAACTTCTGCTCAAATAAGATACCATGGATCTGGTACCAGAAAGATCCTAAATAGTACATTGTTAAATGTAAGTAACAAGTTAGGCAGTGAACATGTAAATGTAACATTGAGGCACATTCACATAACCATTGTTGTCATGGAAAAGCAATAAATATTTCATATTCTGAGTGTGTATGTAGCCTTAGTTATCCAGCATGCAGTGTGAATGTGCCTTATTATGTTGTCATCTGTGGCCTGTCTGGGTCTACAATATTTTTACCCATTGTCTTATAAACGGCATGATTTTCAGAAAAAGTTACTGAACATAAAATGTGTGTTTTGATTTTCTCTACAACTTTTGTCTGAAATATTTCTCATTCTAAGAAGAATTCAGCAAGGTATTATAAATGTACATGACATTTTTGTCAGATTTTAATGAAACTTGAATTTTCTCAACAGATTTTGTAAATCTTCAAATATCAGATTTCATGAAAAACTGTCCAGTGGGAGCCGAGTTGCTCCGTGCGGCCAGACAGACAGATGGACAGACCTTATAAAGAAAACAGTCACTTTTCACAATTTTGCCAATGCACCTAAAAATGCTGCATTTAAATTGTAGCTAAAAATTGAGATGTCTAACATGATGAAGAGTTGTTTGCAAGACAAGGATCATTAAATCATAAATTTAATCTATACACAGCCTTGTATGAAAGGCACCTATTTGCATTGTACTGTGCATTTTGTGCCCCAGCTGTGCTTTCTTTCCATGTGTTCTTCTTTCATACTCATTCAGTTTCAATAAAATCTGGTATTTGAGGCCTGCAGTCAGTTACATCATCAGGCAACTAACTTTTTGCAGTACTTAAAAAAAAAGTCACATCGAACAGAACATAGTTACGTGGCATAAAATGTAGACCTCAGTGACATTTCAAACTTTAATTTGAAACTGTTCCAGGTGTATATGTATGTAGCAAAATACAAAGAAATGTGGTTTCTGACTCAGTGCAGTATGTGGATAGTGTGATTAGCTTGTGACACTAGATGTGTATCTGTAATAAATTAACATCAAGAGTGATGGAGTATGAGAAACTGTAAAGAATGCATTTATGATATGTGTATAATCCAGGGTGGAGTGCACTTTTTTATTTCTTGTTTGTGAAGAACTTTTTTGGTTTTTCCAGCATTTTATTTTACATAATTTCTTCTCACGTATTACAATTGATGGCCTTGACCCACGGGTTAAGGCAGTGCTGCTAAAGTTGTGTTCTCTGTATGGGGCTTGTAGTCTGGAGAAGCATCTTGCTACTCTCTATCAAGGTATGTACCATCTGTGTTTTGAGCCACTTTCAATGCTCAACCCGACACTAAACCAGTTGAACCTAATTCATTTTAGAAATGGCAATTTTCTGAACAATGGGAAATAAGTTTCTTGCTTCTGTGGGTCATGTATTAACCAGCAGAAATAATTATTATTCTGTTTCCTCATCCACTATGGCTATATTTTAATGATCTGGGACAGCTCTTTAACGTAAATGGTTACAGGTTCTTCAATTTTAATGTTCACCACTGCATCCAGACCAGCTTTGAGTTCATTCAGGCTCCTGCCTGGGACTCTTTCACCGAAAATAAATTGCCCAGAACATCAAGCTTGTCACTCATCCTCATATGGTGTTGAGATTATCTGTGGAGTTTTTGCCTCTACATTCCATATGTGCTTATAGCTCGATGCTTAAAAATGGGAATAACCTTTTGCTTTCATGGATACATTCTGGCTCAATGTATTTCATATTAGCATACTGGGTAGTCTTTTATAGAGTAATTGTAGCATGTCTTGACACTGAGTGTTGAGTGTATAATCCTCACCCACCTACCCCACCCATGAAAACACAATTTCCACTCAAGCTGTTAATGTCAAAGACTCCAAAAGTCTGTTTGGGATGAGTGATTTCTGCACTGTTAGTATATAGCAGGGGTGCATAAATCTCAGGCGACAAATTTGTGTGGTGGCAACTAATTTCCTCAGTATAGAACGTGCTGCATGTTGCCCTTCTGGTAACTGGAATTTTGAAGTGGTTCCTAGATTTTTGGAAAATTTTTGCACCTCTGGTGTATATAGCCCAGTCTCACACTGCCTTATTTCAAACAGTATTCACTGAAGGAAGACACTGTCTTCAACGTTGGAGCTGGCCAACAGAAAACTGTTCTTGTTATAATTCAACATTACAATTAAAATCTTCTGCACCACAATATGAGTCCTTTCAGTCAGAATACTGTGTTAGGTAATTCTGACATTAACTGTTATTTCTAATCTCTTGTCACCTTACTGATCACTCCTTGTATACATGTGGCACATTCCACCAGACTATTGCCAGCAACATGTGTTTAGATACAGATCTGTTGAATTAAACTGTGAGTGTATTTGATATGGTAACAAGTCTTGGCTTGGCATTAAGTGAGTAAGTTTCAAGTATTAAATGTGCAATGCTGTGTTTTTTAGGAGGTTATGCAGTGGGACCAGAACCAGCCCAGCTGTTAAGAGATGGGATCTTGGATTTGTTTTCCAAGCTTAAGCCTGAAGCTCTGGCATTGATTGATGTTCTTGCACCACCTGACTTTGTCCTGAACTCTGTACTTGGCAAATCTGATGGTAACGTGTATCAGAACTTGCAGGCTGCATTGTTCCAGAGCCCCAAGACATTTGAGAGGCCATTATGGTGGAGAGACATAGTTCACTGGCGTCAACATTCCAAGCTTTGATAGGTCAATTGTAACCTACTGATGCTATGGTCAAGTAGATAGCAACTCTGCTGCATATTTCACAAGTCCCATGTTCTGTTCTGTTGTTCCCGCATTCGTTCTGTGAAATGGTAGAATGGTATTGTAAAAGAGGCCATCACCTCTCCTTTCTACATCCTTCCCAGTTTTTCTTTTGCAGTCATTCTTCCACATGATGCTATATAAAGCATGCTGTTCAGAAGGAAATGTTAAATGTATCACACAGGGCACACAGCAATGTGGTATGGCTCAGGTTCTTTTTCCATGAGTGGTTTTCTATCACAGACACTGGCTGTTTCCATGAGCTGCACTACTGTTTGCTGCTGTGCCCCTTGCCGCCCCCTCCAACCATCAGCAACTTCCTGCTAAGAGCAGTGCATATTAAAGCCACTCATGGAAGAGGCACACTTGTTTTCCATGCCTCTCAACTAGCAGTACCATGACCTTGACAGCAGCACAGTCATGGAAATATGTCCATTTAAACTTATGCATTTCTTGGCAGTATGGCTCACAGCAGTGCTGCTAAATTGCTTGTGGAAGACCATCCATGTCATATAGAACCAGCTGTCTAAAGGAGAATATAGGGGAAGAATGGGTAGGCAAAGCCTCCCTAGTCACCACTAACCACCCACTCTCATTTACAGTTACAGCAAACGATCTAGTTATAGAAAACTTTGTGGTATGCAGAGGTTTCATTCACTTAGACTCTCATACAGTGGAGGAGTGTTTATTATATAGTGGTCTCCTGACAGTGAGTGCTGACAAAAAAGCCTGCCACTGGACCCAGTACAGAGGAAGGATAAAACCTGACATGAGGAAATTTTACAGGATCTAGAAGTAGAAATTTCACAAGAAAATTTGATCCAGTTTAGGATACAGTGCAATATATACATGTATTATGCTCATATTGCAGTAAAATGACACATGAAAAATGAAGATGACTAAGTAGCAATTTGGTTTGCAAATTTGAGATTCTCACAGTGATTAAAGCCTTTCGGGATGTTACATCGCCAACTGGTAAATAGAATACTTAACTGACACTTCACAGGGGCATCATTCTCTATTTAGCAGCAGATCATGCCCCTGTGAAATGTCAGTAGCTGTTTGCTAGTTGGCACAGCGTAATATCCAAAAAAAACTGAATCTTTTACAGTTGGATAGCCTGGGGACAGAGTCAGAAAACCCAATTGTGGAAGGTAAACACAAGAAATGTATATGTGGCATAACCATTTTTGGCACATTCATCCCATTACAAACTGCAATAAAGGCAGAAGAGTGTTTTGTGTATAAACTGTGTGTTTTGTAATTTTATGCTGCTCTTGATACAACATATTTTTGCTCTGATAAATATTTAACAAGTTCAAGCTCAAGGTGTATAACAAAACATGTATGCTTCCAGATATATATATAGAGTTTCTGTTATTTGGGCCTGATAATTCTGACTGGAATTGTGATGGATTGGCTGGATTAGTCAGTTTCTCCACTATCAGTTCTCCAGTATGAGGTAAAATGCAAATCCATCTAGCAGTTCTCAATTTATTTTTATGTGTATAGTTAGATGGTCAGAGTGGTTTTAATGTGCGTTCAGGAGGAGGGCAAACATGCGTGACAACTTGGGCATAGATATAAATGAGGTGCTCATGGGAGGAAAAAGACTGGAGAAAGCTTGAACATAAACACAGCCTACCTCATTGAAAGTGTTAGTTCATAATCATTATTATGATGGTATGCGGTAGAGTCCTGCTTCTATGTAATCCATTTTACTGAGACCTATGTTCATAAGGTCCCTTTTAATATTAAAAAAAAAAAAAAAA
>Ga0209737_10002265_pt1 | contig 13464 bp, 18 predicted proteins | sample TergutCu122P3_FD_187284 | JGI IMG/M metagenome (GOLD analysis project Ga0209737, IMG submission 187284) | Cubitermes ugandensis P3 segment gut microbial communities from Kakamega Forest, Kenya - Cu122 P3 (SPAdes) (version 2) | ecosystem: Host-associated > Arthropoda: Insects > Digestive system... | reverse complement strand
GGGGGGGAGTTCGAATTTTCGACAAAATTTGTGTGTTCTTATAGTTCCAAACGTTTAATGCTTCTTTTACATATGGGATAAAAACAATTTTTTTATATAAACATGTTACCTTTTAGCGGGTTGTGAAATTTTGTTTGTTTGTTTGTCTTTTTAGTTTTAGTTTCCATAGTTTTCTATTAATATATCTACAAACATGTCTTATATTTTTTATTTATTTAATGAATATTGTTTCAATTTAGTGTGCATTTGACTATAACTCTTTGTTGTGTTAATCGGAAGGTTTTTAGTATAGTTATTATATGAGTCTGTGCAAAGCGTAGAAGTGTAAATTGAGGTTAACGTTATGTCTGTATTTGCAGCACCAGGAGCTTATGACCGTGCAATTACTGTTTTCTCACCTGATGGCAGACTTTTCCAAGTGGAATATGCAATGGAATTAGTGAATCGTGGAGCCACCATTTTAGGTATCCAAACCGCTGAAGGTGTTGTGCTCGGTTCTGAAGAAAACATTGAGGCACTTGAAGAAGCATGCTTCTCTTATAAAATATTTCGCGTAGATGACCATGTAGGCGCAGCAATTGTTGGCTTAAGTTCTGATGCAAGAATCCTGATTGATCAGGCAAGAGTATATTCTCAAAGTAATAAATTAACTTATGATGAACCCATAGATGTTGAAGTTGTAACTAAACGCGTCTGTGATATACAACAAATGTACACACAGCACGCAGGTGTGAGACCTTTTGGTGTATCTATAATCTTTGCAGGCGTTGATAAATCTGGTTCCCGTGTTTTCGGAACACATCCCAGCGGAACATACCGAGGCTACAAGGCAACCGCTTTAGGCGCAGGAAGAGAAACCGTATTAAACATTCTCAAAGAAGAATACAAAGATGACATGAGTCTTGAGGATATAACAAAACTTGCTATAAACTGCTTAGTAAAAGCTTTAGAGGCAAGGCAGCTCCCGCCAAGAATTAAAATAGCTGTTATATCTACTGCGACTAAAACGCTTGAAATGATCTCTGACGAAAAAATAGACACCTACATTAAAGAGTTGGGCTCAAGTAAGTGACACGTGATGAGTGAAAGATTCACTATTGCACGTTTAACCAAAGAAAATGAACACTTCGAAATTTTGGTAAAACCCCAAAAAGCGTTAGAATATCATAATGGCAAGATTTCATCAATAACTGAGGTTTTAGCCGCTGAAATAGTTTTTTCTGATGCAAACAAGGGTACAAAAGTTTCTGAAGAAGCAATGAAAAAAGCCTTTAAAACAATTGATTCCCTAAAAATTGCAGATGAAATTTTAAAAAAAGGCACTTTACAACTAACAACTGATCAAAGACGCAAAATGGTTGAAGATAAACGCAGACAAATTATCGATTTTATAGCTCGACAGGCAGTTGATCCTAAAACAAACTTGCCACATCCTCCTACACGTATCGAGAACGCCATGGAGCAAATCCGTTATCCTATTGATCCTTACAAATCTGTGGAAGAGCAAGCAAAAGACATAGTTAAACTGCTTAGATCCATTTTAGCTTTAAAAATTGAGCAAATAATTGTTGCAGTAAACGTGCCCTCTCCGTATGCTTCAAGAGCCTATGGAACGATTAAATCTCTTGGAGTTCTTAAACGTGAAGAATGGCGTGGTGATGGTTCTTGGTATGGAGAAATCGAAATGCCTGCTGGGGTTTATGCTTCAGTGTTAAACAAACTTGGCGATGTAACCAAGGGCAGTGGAGAAGCAAAAATAATATCTTAAAATGAAAAACGAAACTTTAAATGAGGAATTTTATGCCAACATACTTTGAAAAAAAACAGCTTGTTACGCCTGGAGAGTTACTTGCTGAAGGCGACTATTTACCAGGCGAAAATACGTACGTTGAAGAAAATAAAATATATGCACAACGAATTGGGCTCGTAGACGTCGATAATAAAAAAATTAACATGGTTGCACTTAGAGCTTTTTATGTGCCTAAAGTAGGTGATATAGTTATTGGAACTGTTGCCGAAGTAGGTTTTAACGGTTGGACAATTGATATAAAGTCCCCCTATAATGCAATGCTTAGAGCATCAGATGTTTTAAGCAGGCCTTTCAAACCTCAAAATGACGAGTTGTCCACAGTTTTAAGCGCAGGTGATTTAATTGTTGCAAAAATTGTTTCATATGATCGTTCACATGATCCCCAACTCACAGTTGGAGAACCTGGACTTGGAAAAATCACCCGTGGACAAATATTGCATGTTATACCTACAAAAATACCACGAGTTATCGGCAGAAAAGGCTCCATGATCTCTATGATTAAACAGGAAACCAACTGTCAAATTATTCTCGGACTTAACGGAGTAATCTTGGTCACCGGCAAAACCCCTGAAGATGAGGAGCTTGCCATTAATGTGATTAAAAAAATCGAACAGGAATCACATACAAGTGGTCTAACTGATCGTATTACCCAATTGCTTAAAGAAAGTAAAGTAAACGTGGAGGAACCTAAGAATGAATGATAAACATGATAAATTGATCGATAAAAAAGGCATAAGACTAGATGGCCGCAAAGCGGACGGACTCCGACCTCTGAAACTTCAGGTAGGAGTGCTCTCAAATGCTGACGGTTCAGCTTACATTGAACATGGTAAAAACAAAATCTTAGCTGCAGCCTTCGGCCCAAGAGAAATGCATCCAAAACACTTAGCTCTTGCAGATAGGATGGTGCTAAGATGCCGATATCATATGGCTCCCTTTTCAGTCCAAGAAAGAAAATCACCTGCCCCATCAAGACGAGAAGTAGAACTCTCCAAAGTTATCCGTGAATCACTCGAACCAGCATTGTTTTTAGAACTCTATCCCCGAACAGGTGTAGATGTATTTATCGAAGTACTGCAAGCTGATGGTGGAACGAGATGTGCCAGTATTACCGCCGCAGCTTTAGCAATTGCTGATGCTGGTGTTCCTATGCGCGATCTCGTAGCCGCTTGTGCAGCTGGTAAGGTCGATGGCACAATTGTTCTTGATCTACACGATACCGAAGACAAGCTTGGTGCTGCAGACGTACCTGTTGCCTATATGCCATCGTTAGATGCTATCACTCTACTCCAGATGGATGGTATTCTCACCCCAGACGAGTTCCAACAAGCCGTAAACATGGCTATGGGCGGATGCAAAAAAATCTATGAGATGCAAAAAGAAGCGTTAAAAACCAAGTATATGGTTGTTAAAGATGTAGAAGAAAAAGAAGAAGAGGTAGAAGAGTAATGTCATCCCTTATTACACGAGTTAGACTGAAGCAAATTAGTCAACACATCGAAAAAGGTAAACGTTTAGATGAACGTGGACTACACGACTATCGTCCAATCAAAATTGAGCAAGGCATAATAGAGAAAGCAGAAGGCTCAGCACGTATTTACCTAGGAAAAACCGAAGTTCTAGTAGGCGTTAAAGTTGAAACAGGTGAGCCGTTCCCAGATACACCAAATGAGGGCGTGCAAACTGTAAATGCTGAACTCGTACCCTTAGCTTCACCAAACTTTGAACCAGGTCCACCAGATGAAAACAGTATTGAACTAGCCAGAATAGTTGACAGGGGACTCCGCGAATCACATGCTATCGACACAGAAAAACTCTGCATTGAACCAGGCAAAAAAGTCTTTGTCGTTTTCGTAGACGTTTACATCCTCAATTACGACGGTAACTTAATTGATGCTTCAGCCTTAGCTGCTTTAGCTGCATTAATGAACACCAAAATACCTAACTATGAATTCAAAGATGGCGAACTAAAAATTAAACAAGGTTACACAAAACTGCCAATGAAGAGCCGCCCCATAACTGTTACAATCGCTAAAATCAACAACCAACTAGTTATCGACCCACAACTGGAAGAAGAACAAGTCATGGATTCCAGAATTTCCATAGCAGTTAACGAACAAGGTAACATTTGTGCGGTTCAGAAAGGTGGTTCAAGCTATTTCACACCACAACAGATTTTAGAAGCTTCACAGCTTGCACAAGCAAAAGCAGAAGAGCTGCGCAAAAAACTTGACTGGTGAGAAAGTTGCCGAAAATGAAAAAAGTTGGCTCAACTCGTGGATTAGGCGCACGTTATGGGTCTACAGTTAGAAAGCGATATGTAAAAGTGATAACTGAGCTAAAAAAACCTCACAGATGTCCTCAATGTGGTTTCGTAAAAGTTCACCGCATTAGTGTTGGCGTTTGGCAATGTAAGAAATGTAACTATACATATGCAGGTGGGGCGTATACACCAATAACAAAACTAGGTGTTATAGCTAAACGGTCTGCAAGAGGCGCAGTTGAAGAAGCAATAAACACCCCTGCTCCACCAGTTGGAACGATAGTCTCTAAAGAAGTCAAATAAACGTCTTCTTTTCTTCTTTTCTATTTTGTTTATCCACACCAATCTTATTTATGTGATACTTCATTAATCTCCACTGTTGAGGTCTACTGGTGATTAAAGCCAATGTGTCTATACGTATAAATTTCTATAATTCCAAACGGCTCGCCACTATAGTTACCTCTCTAAAACCTGAGATTAGCTCCCCTGTTACTCATCGTGCAAACGTAGCTTTGCAATTACGCGATTGTTTTCTTCTCCTAACAGTTGATGCTGAAGATGCAGTCGCTTTACGAGCTACAGTTAATGCATATCTGCATTGGATCAACTCAACTGTGAATATTATTGAAACAATTGAACAAATGTAGCCTTTCAATCAACTGCTGATACATTAGTAATACCGTTGTAGCATTAAATTACATATTTTGTTGTTGACAGTACGTTTAAACTGGTTATGTATAGATGAATTGAAATTCCCGAATATTTACCTACCATAGCCTGGTGTATTGACTGAAATTTGTGGATATTTTGCAATTTTAAGACCGTTTTATAACTTTTCAAAACTTTTATGGCCTAATTATATGATGGGTAATGCCTATTGTATATCGTGATGATTTGTTTACGATTACAGACTAAATGTGTAATTAGACAACTTGCCTTTTTTCCCTCTACAGCCAGATAAAAAACGAGAATTTAGGATGGCTGTTGAGGCGAGTTGAAATCAGTCTTAATAATTTGGTTGAGCAACTTATGGGTGAGGTTGCTAAGTGTGTGAAACATTATGGATGCATTGGAGCACAAAAGGTTTTGAATCTACTAACATTCTTCTAGCAATATACTGCAACAAATGTTTCATAACGAAATGAAAGAAAAACACTAAGTCCAAATGGAACAATAATTAAAATAGCGATAACATATGAAAGTTAACCGATTAGGGAACACAGCCGATTTTTTTAACTCTGTATTAGTTATTATTGGTAATTCTGGCTAAATTGTTTGTTGAAGATGTTTGGATGTTTATAGATTTCATTAAACGAATATTCTAGCAAGGGAAGGTTTAAATAAATACTGACTCATTTCGTATATGCTTCAAGTTAAAAACGGAAGATAATTTAGAATGTCATCACAGGAATTTCGTCACATAGTACGCATTATGGGCACTGACTCCCCAGGCACCCTTAAAGCTTCTTATGCAGTGAAGCAAGTTAGGGGCATTAACATGAGTCTGTCTAATGCTGTTCTTAAAAAAGCAGGTGTTAACCCAGATCTGCGCATAGGTTTTATCACAGATTCAGACATCTCAAAAATAGAGGATGTAATCCGCGATCCAGCAAAATACGGAATACCTGGCTGGCTCTATAATAGGCAAAAAGATTCAGAAACAGGTAAAGACATCCATCTTTTGAGTGCTGATTTAATCTTTAAAGTAAAAACTGATGTCGATCAGGTCAAAGAAATCCGTTGTTGGCGTGGATACCGTCATGCTTACAGCTTAAAGGTACGTGGCCAAAGAACTAAATGTACTGGACGTGCAGGTAAAGCTTTGGGTGTTAAGAAAAAGACTTTACAGCAAAAGCCTGGTGGATCTGATGGAGGTAAATGATTATGGGCGATCCAAAGAAACAGCGTAAGAAATTTGAAACGCCACGTTTCCGTTGGCGTAAAGATATTCTCCAAGAAGAGCTAAAGCTTGTAGGTCAATATGGCTTAAGAAATAAACATGAGCTTTGGCGTCATAAAACATTTCTCTCTAAAGTAAGAGGTATTGCACGTTCATTAATTAGTAAAACCTCTGAAGAACGCGCAAAAATGGAAGGCGAATTATTAACCCGCTTGAAGAAGCTGGGTATTTTGCAGGAAACAGCCGTTCTAGCAGATGTTTTAGACTTAACTATTGAGGACATATTGGAACGAAGATTACAAACAATCGTTTTCCGAAAGAGTTTGACGCGAACAATATTCCAGTCGCGGCAATTAATCACTCATGGTCATATATCTATTAATAACCGTAGAATAACAATCCCTGGTCACATTGTGTCAAAAGCAGAAGAAGCACAAATTGCCTACTCCGTAACAAGCACAATGTCTGATCAAACACATCCATTGCGTACAAGTTTGGCTGTTGTTGCAAAGTCACGTGAAACGCGACAACCCGCACGGGGCAGAAGAGGCGGACGTGGAGGCGGTAGATTTTGAGTACCAGTAAACGTAATGAGAAATGGGGTATAGTTCACATCTTTAGTTCCTACAACAACACTTTAATTCACATTACTGATGTCAGTGGCGCAGAAACTATTGCACGTACAACTGGTGGTATGTTTGTTAAAGCTGATCGTATGGAATCATCGCCCTATGCAGCTATGCGTGCAGCAACAGGTGCTGCAGAAATTGCAAGAGATAAAGGTATTACGGCAATTCATATCAAAGTACGCGCACCTGGTGGTAGTGGTCCAAGGACCCCTGGTCCTGGTGCACAGGCAGCAATCAGAGCTTTTGCAAGATTTGGTTTCCGCATTGAACGCATAGAAGAAGTGACTCCAATTCCTCATGATGGCACACGAAGACCTGGTGGCAGAAGAGGTAGAAGAGTTTAACCCTTTTCTTCTTTGTTTGCTTAATAGAAAAATTGAAATAATGCCCTGAAACAATTATTGAAACGTGCTAATATTTGCATTTATTGTTGGAGTGTCTTAGCAAGTGAAAATCGAAATCCTTGAAAAAAATGATAATATCCTTCGCGTAATTGTTAGAGATACAGAGGTTCCACTAATGAACGCTCTCCGCCGAATAGCACTTGCTCATGTTCCCTGTATGGCCATTGATGAAGTTGTAATGATTGACAACTTGTCTGTCTTACAGGACGAAATTATTGCTCACCGTCTTGGTCTTACTCCACTAAAAACAAACCTTGACAATTACAATACTCCTGAAGAATGCTCATGTCAAAACGAATTCGGTTGCTCCCAATGCCGTGTTACATTATCTATAGATACAGAGGCAACAGATGACACGCGAACCGTTTACAGTGGTGATCTTATTTCTGAAAACCCTGAAATTGTTCCTGTATCTGACAAAGTTCCAATAGTCAAACTTGCAAAAGGCCAAAAACTAAAACTTGAGGCCTATGCAAGGCTAGGTATAGGGAAGACCCACGCAAAATGGCAGCCTGTTTGCATGGCCTCATACAAATATTACCCAAAAATCATAGTACCCACATCATCGTGTGACGACTGCAAAAAATGCGTTGACATCTGCCCAAAAAAAGTCTTAGAACTTAAAGACGGCAAAGTTGGTGTTCGTGACTTATACTCTTGTAATATGTGCATGGACTGCGTTGATGCTTGTCCCAAAAAACCTTCGCCACTTAAAGTTGAATGGGAAAGGAATACTTTCATCCTTAATTTAGAATCAACAGGTACTCTCCCACCTGAACGAGTGCTTCAAGAAGCAACAAAAATCTTAGGACAACAACTTAAGGAATTTGAAGAACAATTAAAGGTAGAACAACAATGAAACAAACAGAATCAACTAACCCCGAACTAATTCAGCTTATCAAACAATTGAAGAAAGAGGGCAAAGAAAAAAGTGCGCCAATTTGGTTAGCTGTAGCTGAACAATTATCTCAGTCACGTTCCCGACGTGTCGCAGTGAACCTAAGTAGCATCAACAGGAATACAAAACGTGCAGATACAATTGTTGTTCCAGGGAAAATCCTTGGAACAGGGTCATTAACACACCCTATAACTGTGGCAGCTTTTAGTATTTCAGAAACAGCAAAAGCAAAACTCGATGCTATACAAGCAAAATATGTAACAATTTCTGAACTTGTTACAAATAACCCCAAAGGTTCAAACATAAAAATTATCCGGTGAATATCATGTCAACAAAATCCCATGTAACTTACGTAAATGCTGACGGTTTAATCGTTGGCAGAATGTCTAGCAACATTGCAAAACTGTTGCTAAATGGTGAACACGTAACCATTCTTAACGCTGAAAAAGCAATTTATTCAGGAAAGAAGAAAAGCAAAATTGCAGAGGCCCATTTATTTCTAGAAGTAGGTGCCCCCGAACGTGGACCATTTCACTATCGCAGACCTGATAGAATGCTCAAAAAAACAGTTCGCGGTATGTTACCTTACCGTCAACCAAAAGGTAAAACTGCATTCAAACGCTTAAAAGTATTCATGGGCGTCCCATTAGAACTTAAAGATCAACCAACGATCCAATTCGAAACAGCACAAGCTTCAAGCCTTAAAGGACCATCATTTACTTTAGGCGAGTTAGCAAAAGAAATCGGATGGAATCAAGGTGAATAATCATGCCAGCAAAAAAAGTATTAGTTGTTAGCGGAAAACGAAAAACAGCTACTGCCCGTGCAGTAATAAAACAAGGTGTAGGCAGAGTACGTATAAACTTGACACCCGTTGAAATTTACGAACCTGACATTGCACGTGAAAAAATTATGGAACCCCTACTACAAGCAGGCGGAGATGTTTGGAAACAAGTAGATCTTGATGTTAAAACCAGTGGTGGCGGTTTCATGGGTCAAGCGGAAGCAGCCCGTATGGCTGTTGCAAACGCTTTACTTAAATGGACAAAAAGCTCTCACCTGCGTACGGCATTTAGTGAATACGACCGAACAATGATTGTTGGTGACTCAAGAGCTAAAGAAACCAAAAAGTTCGGCGGTGCCGGTGCACGCGCAAAGGAACAGAAGAGTTACAGGTAAGGTGAGAAAAGAAAGTGATAATTCCCGTAAAATGCTTCACCTGCGGCAAACTGGTTGGAGATAAATGGGAAGAATTCGCAAAGCGTATCAAGGCAGGCGAAAATGCAAGTGATGTACTTGATAGCCTTGACCTTAAACGTTATTGTTGTAGACGTATGTTGCTTTCAAATGTAGAAATAATAGATGAAGTTTTGCGTTTCTACGAAGAAGCTGAAAAGCGTAAAGAAACACTAAACTTCTACTAATTTCTCCAAAAATAGTTTTTATCTATTTTTTAATTTTATACTTAGTGTATATTCAAGGTTTTGTTACATGTTTTTAGCTACTTAAAACTTTATTGGGTTTTTAGAGTTTTGTGGTTGATGACTGTTTAAGTATTGATGTTGATGTTTAAAATTTGGTAAGTTCTTAGAAAGTAACGTTTGTGTTAGGATGGTTGTTATAAATAGTGTTGTTGGTTGTTTATTCCTTTGGTGTGATGATTAATAGTAGAATGCCAACGATTAAGATAATGGCTCCTAAAAATCCGAATGTTGCGCTGAATGTTCCAAGTGCATCTGTTGTTGCTGTATAGTACAGCATTATTGCGCTTATGATGATTAAACTTATTCCACATATTTTTTCAGTTAAGGTTACCAAGATGTTGTTTTCGCTCATTTTTCAGTTCCAACCATGTTATGGCACTATTTACTACATTAAATATACGGGGTTATTTTAAATTATTGTATTGATAGTGGGTTGAATGTTATTTTTTGAGGGTATGGTTTTGTAGTGTTTTTTAAGCAGGTTACTGTTAAACGCAGCTGTTTTTGTGTGAAAGATATAGTTCTCAAGCGCAATACTTAAACATGAAAATTTTGCTGTTTTCACTTCTTTAAGGCTGTGGATTGTTTTGTGCTTGTTTACTGTTTGTTTTTTACTTGTTTGCGGCAAAAAGCTCATGTTTTTATTTTTTGTGTTTTTTAAAAATGTGCAGATCAGTTTTTGGTTTCAGTTAACTTAAAGAACAAGCAGTAAATATAGTACGGAAAATATAGGCAACTTAAATTGGATAGTGGGTAAGCAAATAATGTCTCAAACAACCTTTGAAGAAATGAGTGTATCGGACTTTTTCTATCGGAACCGAGACATTGCAGGCTTAACCAACCCGTCGAGAAGTATATTTGTAGCAATTCGTGAAGTGGTAGAAAATTCTCTTGATGCTGCAGAAAGTCAAAAAATTCCTCCCGACGTTTATGTGCGCTTATCTTTTGAATCTGAGGCAACTAAGGAAACTCAAATCTATAAATTGCGTGTTCAAGACAACGGTTGTGGTATCCAACCGCGTTTTATCCCATCTGCATTTGGTCAAGTCCTCTATGGTTCAAAATATAAACTTAAGCAGGCAAGAGGCACTTTTGGTTTAGGCGGAAAAATGGCTGTTCTTTATGGTCAAATTACAACGCATAAACCTGTTTTGGTAACTTCAAGTACTGGTCAAGAAAAGATTTACAGTTTTAAATTAATGATTGATATTCAACGTAATAAACCTGTAATTTTAGATCGTAAAGTAATAACTAACAAAGACGGTTGGCGTGGAACCGTTATTGAATTTACTCTTGAAGGCGACTATTTGCGGGCGATGCCTAAAATTATTGAATACTTCAAGCAGACGGCCATGGTTAATCCATATGCAAACATTACCTTTGTTGATCCTAAAGGCAGGCTCTACAAGTTTACTCGTGTAACAACGGTTATGCCTGACCCTCCAACGGAGACTCTTCCACATCCATACGGTGTAGATGTAGAATTACTGCAACGTCTCATACAAGTAACCACCTGCACTAACATGTCCACATTCCTTAGGCACCATTTTCATCGTGTGGGTGAAATTACGGCTCAAAAATTCTTAGAATTCGCTGAAATTCCACTTAACAAAAGTCCCAAAAAACTTTCTCATGAAGAAATAGTTAAATTAATGCAAAATCTAAAAAAATATAAAGACTTCCTGCCACCCGATGCAAACTGTCTGTCTCCTTTAGGTGAAGAACTGCTTAAAGCAGGGGTTACAAAAGAATTAAACCCTGACTACTTAGTAGTCCATCAACGTCGTCCATCAACATATGCTGGTCACCCTTTCATTGTAGAAATGGCCATAGCATACGGTGGAAGTGTTCCTAAGACGGGTGGGTTTGTAATTTACCGTTTCGCCAACAAAATCCCCCTCCTATATGATGAGGCCAGTGATGTAGCTTACAAGGTTATCTCTGCTATGAATTGGCGACGTTACAAAGTAACTCCTGACATGCCTATTGCCATTGTCATACATGTTTGTAGCACAAAAGTGCCATACAAGACTGTAGGTAAAGAATTTATTTCTGATCGTATTGAGGTGCGAAAAGAAGAAGCAAATGCGATTCGTGAAGTTTCAAGACAGCTCTCCCATTTCTTAACTCGTCAAGAACATGTACACATGGAAAAGAAACGCCTTGGCATCTTTAGTAAATATCTGCCTAGAATCGCAGAATTCTCAACCACATTGTCTGGGCAAAATAGACGACCTGATATAGATAAATTATTGAAGAGCGTGCAAAAATATGGCACAGAAGAAAGCTAAGGTTATTGAAAGAAAACAGGAAGTGCTCAAAGAGCTTAAAAACTTTGGCACATCAATATACAATCAGCTCGATCAAGGGCTCTTTCCTTCAGTTAACATGCCTAGTCGTAGCACCGAAAACATCACATACGATGAACGTTTACGTCAGTATGTTTTAGGCGAAAAAAGTGTTGGCCGAAGTACCCGAAACATCCGTCACATAAAACCCTTCACACAACTTGCTTGGGTTGCACTATTTAGCAATGAACTTACCAGCCAGCGTAAAACCTCTACTTTACGAGATGTTTACTACTCAGCCCAAGCTTATGAAATGACTTTTTCTGATCAGCAAGAATCAAACAATATAATCACTGACCTTGAAACCCTCACGGGGTTTGCCCGAGAAGACTTTAATATTTTCCCAGAGGAACGTAGCGCCATATTTGGCGACATAGACGTAGCATATACTGTCCCCGGATACGAAGGTAAATCAGTCAACTTAACCAGCCACCCCGATGGTGTACTTATCGGACCCGCCATAACCTCTTCTGAATTTCTAAAAACTAGTGCTGATAAAATTATAGCCATTGAGAAAGGTGCGTTATTCACTAGATTTATCGAAGAAAATGTTCATAACAAACATAAATCCCTTTTAATCTCCTGTGGCGGACAAGCTCCAAGACAAACCCGCAGCTTCATACGACGTCTACATGATGAACTTAACTTACCCGTTTTCATATTAACTGACGGCGACCCTTGGGGCATGCACATCGCCCAAGTTATTATTTCAGGTTCAGCTAACGCTGCACACTTACGAGATTTAAACACGCCCGATGCAGTTTGGAGTGGCGTTTGGGCAAGCGATATCATAGAATACAAACTACCAACTGACCCTTTAGACGAAGTAGACATCAAGCGTCTCTATGAATTACAAAAAGATCCTCGATATCAAAATGATCCCATATGGCAACGTGAAATCAAAACCTTCCTTAAAATTCGACGAAAGACTGAACTTGAAGCTTTCAGTCGTTATGGTCTGACATACATTGTAGATAAATATTTGCCTACTAAACTCGAAGCTGGACCAGACATGGCAACTGGTGCAGGTAAAAATAAAAAATAATTTTTTTCTTAGTTATCGATTATTTTTTTGTATGTATTCAGCTCTTGTGCTTTTAGGGGGTTTTTATCGAGCGCAAATGTATAAATATGTATAAACAATCAGGTTTGTAGAATAAAAACGACACAAAGGCTTAAAATTTAACGAAAAACGAGTTAACTAAAGGCACGTTTTCATTGAGAGCTGAATACATACATTTTTTTAATACATTGCTGTTGTTTACATTAACCTCTTTTTTAAGAAAACGTTTGCCTACGAAAGTTTTCTCATGAAAGCATTTACTGTTTTCATGGTTCTTCCAGCATCGGTTGCAGCCGATGGTGTGCTCTCCCATGAAAGCATTTACTGATTTCGTTGTTCTTCTAGCATCGACCGCTGTCGATGGTGCGGTCTCTCATGAAAGCATTTACTGTTTTCATGTTTCTTTCAGCATCGGTTGCAGCCGATGGTGTGCTCTCCTATGAAAAAACGAATTTTGTACGGTGTTTTTTCATGGCACTTCAATGGAAGTCTGCTTCATGAGCTTTGGGTGGTATCCTGTGCTCTTTTAAGTGTTTATTAGATCTTAGGCGTAATTTAGCTTTTGGTGGTAAATGGTGGTTGGTTAAGTTGGATTTTTGCCAAAAATATGTAATTAGCAATAAAAAAACACGATTTTCTCAATCAAAACATATTAACAGACAATA
>Ga0209737_10002264_pt1 | contig 13476 bp, 8 predicted proteins | sample TergutCu122P3_FD_187284 | JGI IMG/M metagenome (GOLD analysis project Ga0209737, IMG submission 187284) | Cubitermes ugandensis P3 segment gut microbial communities from Kakamega Forest, Kenya - Cu122 P3 (SPAdes) (version 2) | ecosystem: Host-associated > Arthropoda: Insects > Digestive system >... | reverse complement strand
TCATCATCCGGGAAAGTCGATAGCGATACAACACGGATTAACTATAAAGAAAAAATCCGCAGATATTGGATTACCCGTTTTTATCGTGTTCTAATTTTAACATTAATAGCAGCCGGCCTTGGAGCTGTCCTATACACACAATGGCGTAACAAAATATACACTGAAGTCATCCCAATAAATACAACAAACGTCCGCTTCGTCAGCGGAAACACCATCCGTAACCTAGGCGGATTTATCCTCCAATACAGTAAAGACGGCATCAGCCTGACCGACGACAAAGGTGCGGCGGTCTGGAACCAACCCTACGAAATGCAAAGCCCACGTATTGCAATTTGCCAAAGTACGGTGGCAGTAGCCGACTATAACGGCAGCACGATATACATATTTAATACCCAGGGAAAACTAGGTGAAATAAATACCAACTTGCCAATAAGGGCATTTGATGTGGCAGCCGACGGTTTTGTCCTTGTTGCATTGGATGACCGCAATACAACGCGGATAAATTTGTATGCCGCCGATGGTACAGAGATTTCAACCAACAAAACAACCATGAATGACTCCGGTTACCCGGTCAGTATCAGCGTGTCACCAAACGGAAGATTAGTCGGAGTCTCCTTCTTCTTTGTTGGTGACGGCGCTTCGCAGACCAGAATTGCCTTCTTCAATTTCGGACCGGTTGGGCAAAATGTAAATAATTTAATGAGCAGCTACAATTATGCCGACTCACTCGCCCCACATTTAAAATTTATGAATAATGACACTGCTTTTGCGGTATCAGTTGACCGAATTATGTTTTACTCCGGAAATGAAAGACCGATAAGTATCGCTGAAGTCCTTATCAGCGAAAGAATCAGAAGCATATACAATAATGAAGAATATGTCGGTCTGATATTCCACGCCAAAAGTGGTGCGGAACTTAACCGTGGTGAAGCTTTGTACCGCTTGGATATTTATGACAAACGAGGCAATTTTGTGCTATCAAAAGAGTTTGATTTCGAGTATAATGAAATCATCTTTACGCGGGATGGCTTTATCATATATAATGAACTAGATGTTATGATTTGCAACATCAATGGGACTGAACGATATAACGGTATTTTTGACAAAGTCACCACCTTATTCATGCCATCCGGCACGATTAACAGATTTATCGCGGTGACCCGTGAAACAATAGATTTATTGGAATTTAGGTGAAAATATGAATTTAATCGCATTAGGAATTGTAGCCCTTGTTTTTATATGGCGAATATTTACCGGCTTCCGCAAAGGAATGGTACAAGAGATAATTTCCATCGTCTCGTTGATTGCGGGTGTAATCACATTAGTTATTGTCTTAAATATCGCCGGAAGTTATTTAGGCAGACTCGAAGGAAATATCATCATAATGGTGGTTGCCCTCGTGATTGTCGGTTTTATTTACAAAATAATCAGTTTTATCCTGTCCTCGATAAAATTGATTGCCAAATTACCAGTCATTTCAAGTCTCGACAAACTTCTGGGTGCTGTTATCGGTGCAGTTGAAGCAGCGATAATTGTTATCCTGATTGTGCACCTGCTTAAACATTTCAGCTTCCAACTCCCTGTTTCTTTACCATTTTAACCTAATCAAATTCCCCTCCTTGGAGGGGTGGCGCGGCGGCTCGTTTGCGAGACGTTTGCGCCGGGGTGGTTAACACTCACCCCAAAACACAAAAGGAGAAAACTATGAAATTCAGTAATGGCTGTTGGTTATTCAAAGAAGGCTGCTCCTGTTTCGCACCACAAGAAGTTTATTTTACTGAAATCACCGATACCAAAGTAAAATTAACTGCCCCGACCCACCGTATCAATCACCGTGGTGATACCTTGGGTGGCATCATTCTGACCCTCGAAATCACCTCACCCGCTCCGGACATCATCCGCTTGCGTACATACCACTTTAAAGGAAAAGAACCAAAAGGTCCGGAATTTGAACTCTTGCTAAAAAACGAATTTCCACTTGAAGTAACTGACACTGAAGAACTTATTACAGCAAAAAGTGGTACTCTCAGCTTGGAAATCACCAAGAAAAATTGGTCAATGACTTACAAAAGAGATTCGGAAGTCATAACAAAAAGCACCGGCCGTGACCTTGGATTGATGAAAACCGATTTTAAAGGCTTCTATTATGATAAGGGTGACGACTCTGATACATACATGCGCCAGATGCTTTCACTCTCAGTTGGTGAACTCATTTACGGTACGGGCGAACGCTTTACAGCCTATGTAAAAAATGGGCAAAGTATCGACATCTGGAACGAAGACGGTGGTACAAGCACCGAGCAAGCTTATAAAAACATTCCTTTCTATATAACCAATAAAGGATACGGCGTTTTCGTTAACCATCCCGAAAAAGTTTCATTTGAAATGGCATCCGAAATGACGACCCGGGCGGCCTTTTCCGTACCCGGCGGTTATCTTGATTATTACTTGATAAACGGACCGACGATGAAAGATGTCCTGTCCCGTTATACCCGTCTGACCGGGAAACCGGCACTGCCTCCACCATGGACATTTGGTCTATGGTTATCGACTTCTTTTACGACCAGTTATGATGAAGCAACGGTCATGAGCTTTATTGATGGAATGCTTGAACGCAACATTCCGCTTCGGACTTTCCATTTCGACTGCTTCTGGATGAAGGACTTCCATTGGTCAGATTTCACCTGGGACAACCGTGTCTTTCCTGACCCAAAAGGTATGTTGAAACGGATAAAAGCAAAGGGGTTGAATGTCTGTGTCTGGATAAATCCTTACATTGCCCAAGAATCATGTTTGTTTGACGAAGCAATGGAAAATGGTTATCTGGTAAAAAGAAAAAATGGTGATGTATGGCAATGGGATATGTGGCAGCCGGGTATGGCGTTGGTCGATTTTACTAATCCTAGAGCCCAAGCTTGGTATCAAGAAAAACTTGCTGCTTTGATGGACATGGGTGTTGATTGCTTTAAGACCGATTTTGGTGAAAGAATCCCCACCGAGGATATCGTTTATTATGATAATTCCGATACTGTTAAAATGCACAACTATTATACCTACCTTTTTAATAAGTGTGTCTTTGAGTTACTTAAACGCAAACGTGGCGATGGAGACGCGGTTTTATTTGCCCGTTCAGCCACTGTCGGGGGACAGAAATTCCCCGTCCACTGGGGTGGTGACTGCTGGTCTGATTATGAATCAATGGAACAAAGCCTGCGTGGCGGTCTTTCCTTAGTTATGTCCGGCTTCGGTTTTTGGAGCCATGATATCGGCGGCTTCGAACATACCTCTACTGCTGATGTATACAAAAGATGGTGTGCTTTTGGACTTTTATCCACCCATAGCCGTTTGCATGGTTCGACTTCATACCGTGTCCCGTGGGTATATGACGAAGAAGCCGTTGATGTCCTGCGTTTTTTCACCCGCCTGAAAAACCGCTTGATGCCTTACCTCTTTGCCAATGCTGTTTATACTGCGGAAATCGGTGTCCCGATGATACGGAGCATGGTCATGGAATTTCCTGATGACCGCGTCTGTGATTATCTTGATAAGCAGTACTTCCTTGGTGGGAGTATTATGGTTGCCCCCATCTTTAATGAAGAGGGCATTTGTGAATATTATCTGCCGGAAGGAACATGGACATGCCTATTGACCGGAGAAGTCAAAGAAGGTCCACGCTACTATAAGGAAAAATTCGACTATTTCAGCCTTCCCATATATGTCGAAGAAAGCTCCGTCATCATGACCGGGCAATATGATGACCGCTCCGATTACGCTCTTGGGGAAAATGCGCTGATTAGCATTTATGCTGTCAAAGAAGGTAAAGAGGCATCCGCATCGGTTTATGATAAAGATGACAAGGTCACAAAAAAAATTGCCGTTTTTGCATTCAATGAAGGTGGACAGCATTTAATAAAAATAGTCGCTTCTGTGGCTTATACCGTCAGATTGGTAAACTTTAAAGCCAAAAAAGCCTCTGTCGCTTTCAAGATTGACGGCAACGATACCTTGATACCCGGAAAAGGAAATATGGAAATTACAGTATCTTAGGGCTCGAATCCCACCACCTAAAGGAGAAATTTATGTCAAACCCGTACCTTCCCAAATGGGAATATGTGCCCGACGGCGAACCACGTGTCTTTGGTGACCGGGTTTATGTTTATGGTTCGCATGACCGTGTCGCCTCGGAGGATTTTTGTGATTTTAAGATAAAAGTCTGGTCGGCTTCGGTTGATGACCTAAGTAATTGGATCTGCCATGGTGATGCCTTCCATACACGGGCTGACCACGACCATGCTTCTGATGTGGATTGGTCCACGAATGAATTATATGCACCTGATGTCGTGGAAAAAGATGGTAAATATTATCTCTACGCTTACATCGTCCATTCCAAAGGATGCGTTGCAGTCAGTGACCGCCCTGAAGGACCGTTCAAATTGATTTCCCAATATCAAGTTCCGGATGAGGATTTTAAGGATTATCATGAAGCTATTTTTATTGACCCGGGTGTTTTAGTCGATGACGATGGTGCAGTGTATGTTTACTGCGGTTATACCCATTCATATATGAGCGGGATTAATCCTGAAAATATGACGGAAATCCTGCCGGGTACATATCAGCGGGATTTTATCCCGGCAACCGAACCCCATCGTTTCTTTGAAGCCTGTTCACCACGTAAAGTCGGTGATACATATTATATGATTTATTCGCCAAACCCCGGCAGCCGTCTGGTTTATGCCACCAGCAAAAGCCCGGTTGGTCCTTTTGAATTTGGCGGCATCATCATCGACAATGCTATCGACTATCCCGGTGGCAATAACCATGGCTCGATTTGCAAGATAAAAGACCAATGGTATATCTTTTACCACCGTATGACCAACAATACAATTATGTCACGAAGGGCTTGTGTGGAAAAAATTGAAATACTTCCGGACGGTTCAATCCCGCAGGTTGAAATGACCTCCCTAGGTTTTGCCGCCAGTTTATCACCATATCAGGAAACGGCTGCCGAAATTGCCTGCGTCTTAAAGGGTGGCTGTTTTATTACTGAAAAAAATGTTTTTGAAAGACCGATAGTTAATCTGATACCCGGTTGTGTTGTTGGTTACAAATATTTTGATTTCGGCGAGGATTATTCCGCGACCGGGATGAAGTTGTTTATCAAGATAAATGGGAGCGGGCAAATCGGGTTGATTCATGTTTATTTGGATAAAGAAGATGGGATGTTGCTCGGCACTGTAGAGATTGCAACAGACAGTGGTGTCCTTTGTACACGTATGCCTAATGTTACCGGACGCCATGCGCTTTATTTTGTCTTTGAAAGCAATCGCCACAGTTGGATAAAAGATGATTTTAACAACCGCGAGTTGTGCCAGATGGTAAGTTTTGTATTTTGCAAGTAAATTAAGGAATCGTCATTGCGGGCTTGCCAACATCTCGCCCCACACCTACGGTGTGTTTGCGAGCTGCGCAATCTCATGGAGAACTATGAAAAACAGACACTTGATTAAATTTTATCTTGCAATACTTACCTTGGCCATGCTGCTGGCACTTTCCGCCTGTGATAAAAAAAGTGAAGACGAATTCAATGCCACATCACTTGAAATGGCACGGATTCTGGGTCATGGTATAAACCTTTACAATACAATGGAAGCCTGTAATTATTACAACCGCATACCTAACCGGGAACCATCCGTTTATGAAACCATGTGGGGACAGCCGATTACAACCCAGGAAATCATTACCGGAATGCGGGAAGCCGGATTCAGGACCCTCAGGATTCCGGTCGCATGGACAAATGCGATGGACTTTGAAAATGGCGACCTGATTATCAATGAAGCATATCTTGACCGGGTTGAAGAAATCATTAATTATGGGTTAAATGCCGATATGTTCGTGGTAGTTAACGCCCATTGGGACCATGGCTGGTGGAGCCTGTTTGGGCATGCCGACCAAGCATGGCGCGATTATGCCCTCAATATGTTTATTTCAATGTGGACACAAATTAGTGAGCGTTATAAGGAATACGACCACCGCTTGTTATTTGAAGCGGCGAACGAGGAATGGGGCAACCGCTTTAATGATGATACCCGGTTTAGTCCGGGGGGCGGGACCCTTACTGAAAGCGAGCGTTATGAATTGGTTACTTCCCTTGGCCAGGTTTTCGTAGACCTCGTCCGCGCATCCGGTGGTAATAATGCGAAGCGTTATCTGCTTATGCCCGGTTACTGCACTGATGTCGTGAAAACGGTTGACGACCGCTTCAAGATGCCGGTTGACCCGCAAAACCGATTATTGTTAAAAGTGCATTATTATACACCGTGGTCTTATTCCGGTGGTCCATCGAGTGTTGCCGAATGGGGAACCCAGCAGGAAATAGAGCATATGAACAATTTGCTTGGTTCGCTAACGAAGTACACCGATATGGGTTATGGAATTATCTTTGGCGAATGGGGTGTCCTTGATAATGAAGGACCTGACCGCCTTACTTTTACAACTAATTTTTTGGATAACGCCGATTTATATGGATTTGCGACCTTATTATGGGCGACCCCTGATGGTTATTGTAGGATTGAAAAGCGGATTATCGACTCCGATGTTGCCGCGTTATTCAAAGACAGAGATATTGCCCTTGATACTCTCTCGACGGAAGAAATTATAAAAAGAGCGGGGAAAAATATGGATTTGACCCATGCAAATGCCGCCGACAGATATGCGTTTATACTTTCAGATGATGAAGCAATTGCATGGTTGATGTTTGTCAGTAATGATTGGGGATTATCTTACAGTGTCGGAAATGAATATAATCCATTGTCAAAAACCGCCGGTATTATCGCGACCGATGCTTCTATTACAGGAGAAGGCACATATACTGTTGCATTAGATTTTACCGGTACCAATGACGGTTTCGCGACTAATATGTTTTTCTCGGCGATTGGCATAACCAACGGCGAAGCACTTTTCCCCGGTTATTGCATTGAACTGACCGAGATTTTGGTAAATGGAGAAAAAGCCACACTTTCCGGCAGGGTCTATACTACCGAAGATGATAATTCCGGCACAACCAGGGCGAATCTTTATAATGACTGGGTCGGAAGCCTGCCGTCTGGGGCGCGGACGGCAAGCGGCAATTTGACCGGGGTTAACTGGAATGTCCTGGAACATTATACTGATATGCAGATTAGGACGATTTCGGTTACCTTTAAATATGTAGCTCCATAAAAAATATTGCATTTAATTACTAAGTGCTGTATGATTAATCACATGAATCTAGGGGTAAATCCCTGTAAATAAAGGAGGAGAAAAATGAAAAAGATTTTCAAAAAAACAATTGCATTTGCATTAAGTCTGGCACTAGTTGTACCCATTATATTTGTGTCCAGCCTTGATGCCCGTGCTACCGCAACAGAAGCATACTTCATATTTGCCAGTGAAGACTGGAGTATTTCATACTGGGGTGATGATGCCGGCGAAGGCATCACGGTAAATAATGCCACAGTAACCGGTGAGGGTACCTATACCATTGGTATCGCATTTGATGAACCGGTTCCCGGTACTGCTTTCACGGCTTTCTTGGTCAAAGATGCCGAAACCCTTTTCCCCGGTGCGTTCCTGATTGTTGAGGAATTCCGGTTGAATGGTGAAGTCATTGATTTTGACAACTATTTTGCTATGTATGAAGACGGGCATACCCGTGTTAACCTATTCAATCAATGGGTTGACCCTGATGTCCTGCCCGCTGATGCCCGCAAAGTTGGTGAAAATGCGAATGCAACCCCAATTCCGAATGATGTCGAGTTTTCCTCGATGGAAGTCACTTTCAGGGTTGAATATCCCCGTACCACGGCCAATATCATATTTGCCAGTGGTGGTTGGGCAGCATCATATTGGGGTGGTGATCCGGAAGGCGGTATAACAGCTAACAATGCTGACATTAACGGCTTTGGTACTTACACTGTATCCGTCGATATCGCTGAACCCGATGAAAACCTCGCTTTCTTTGCCGTGGTAGTCGAAGATGGCGAAACCCTCTTCCCCAGTGTCTTTATGCGGATTGATGAAGTTAAATTTAACGGCGAAGCCGTGGCTGTCGGTCCGACCTACAGTAATTACGAGGATGGACACCTGCGTACGAACCTGTTTAATGAATGGGCACCGGAAGAACCAACTCACGGTATTACTGCCGATGGAAGTACCGACGGTGTCAGCCCGACTCCTGTTTCTAATCAAACCGGCGCATTATCCTCAATAGAAGTAACCTTTACCTTGATGCCCGGTGCTGTATTCGGCACCACTGTAGATGCCGCTGATTTTGATATTGATGCGACATATCATGCTTTTATCGGTGGAACATTTATTACTGAAGAGGGAGAAAATGACTGGATTCAATTTTCTGACCGTTCTATCCCGATTAAAGTCAATGAACCGTTTGTAGTAGCTTTGGATTTCAGCCCCGGGACTAATATGCACACCATGGCTGATTGGGGTGGATACATTACGGTTGTTGAAACTGACATTCCCAATAAATTCAAGGATTTGCTTTATGCTTTTGTAGAATATATAAAATTGGACGATGTGGAAATTCCGTTTACCCAAGCATTTATTGAAGTCGGAACCGGGGATGACGGAGTCAGAATCTCATTAACAAATATCTGGTCTGATAATCCCATGGTCGAAAGTCATCGCATGCTGGACAAAGAGTTCACAAGGCTTGAAGTTTCAATGGTATTCGTTGAAATGGGTACTGAAAGTCCCTTTGGTGATGTCGGATTAGCGGCACCTGAACCACCTGCTGCTCCCCCTCCGCCAATCGTAATTGAACCTGTACCTGAGCCGCCAGCAGTTGACAACAGCGGTATGCCAACATGGATAATTGCGCTGATAATAATTGGTGCTGTAGTAATAGTAGCCGGAGTTATTTTAGTAGTATTAAAAAATAAAAAGAAATAGTTATTGTTAGTGCCGGCGGGTATGCTTTTCATGAAAGGAAAGCATACCTGCTGACCAAACTATGTGAATCTAATAAGGTGAATTATGTCAAATATGGTGCAGGCAATAAAACCAAAAAGAGAACCAATTTCTACTATTGATATCGTTATGGGTATCTTTCGATTGCTTCTCATAATTGTATTCATATCGGCATTTTTATCGGGTATAAATCCGGTACATTTAAGCGGAATCATCAGCAGACATGCCTCTTTGTTTACCTGCGCAATTAATTATTCAACTATCGGCAATGTTTTTATCCGTGCCTTAAATAATAATTGGGTTGACCAGTCGGCACTTTCATTATCCTATAGCGGTGCTATTATTATGATGATTGCAATACTGGGAATAACCGCCGCATTTTGCTTGAGCTTCGGCAACTTGAAAATGCGTAGGCTTGGTATATTGGTAACTGTAGTATCTGCCCTGGTTGGATATACAGGAACAGCTTTCTTACAGTTTGTTGCTTATCCCGCGTTCTTAAATTCATCAAATCCCGAAAGGTTGGACTTAAGACTACCAACGGGAATTTTTGTTTTCTATATTCTCTGGATAATTGTGGCATTATTTTCAATATATCTGATATTAAGCCTGCCGAAGCCGGAGAATGATGAAGTATGCGAGATGGATGCGAAGTACAAACTTTTCTTGATGATACTTCCTTTCTTGGTACTTGTTGCATTATTTTCGTATCTTCCTTTATGGGGATGGAGAATATCATTTTTTGATTTCAGATCAGGCTTCCAATTGACTATGGATGAATGGGTAGGGTTAAAATGGGTTCGTTTCCTGTTTACAAGTCCGGCTATACGTGTTGATATCGCCCGTGTTATGACAAATACCCTTGCTCTTTCTGCCATTGGGCTTTCTTTCTCATGGCTTCCGCTTGTCTTTGCCATTTTTCTTGCTGAATTGAAATCAACCAGGACAAAACGCTTAATTCAAACATTTACAACCATACCAAATTTTATCAGTTGGGTTCTGGTCTACAGTGTTGCTTTTGCCCTTTTTTCAACCGAAGGTTTTATCAACTGGATGTTAATTGGACTCGGAATTATTGAAGAGGGTACCAACATGTTGATGAATGGTAATAATGTATGGATGCGGATGTGGCTTTGGGGTACATGGAAGGGTCTTGGTTGGGGAGCGATTATCTATATTGCGGCTATTTCCAGTATTGACCAGCAGCTTTACGAAGCAGCCACAGTAGATGGAGCGGGACGTTTCAGGAAGATGTGGCATATAACTGTGCCGGGCCTGATGCCGACATTTTTTGTTTTATTATTAATAGGTATATCAAATATTTTGAATAATGGTATGGAGCAGTATTTGGTATTCCAAAATGCCAATACCAGGGCAAGCCTCGAAGTACTCGATTTGTATATCTACAACCTGGGACTTTCCGAGGGTGGGGGAGCAACTATGCCACTTGCGACTTTGATTGGTATGCTAAAATCTGTAATCAGTGTAGTTTTATTATTCGGGGCGAATGCTTTATCTAAAGTAGTACGCGGTGAAAGTATAGTTTAAAGGGAAATTATGCCATGGAAGAAAAAAGAGAGCAGTTAAAGAAGCATGGATATAAAAAATCATTCGGAGATTGGGTTTTTGAAATCTTAAACGGATTATTTTTCTTATCGTTTACCCTGATATGTTCATTCCCATTTTATTATTTATTTATTAATACTATCAGCGATAATCGTTTAGTCCAGGCGGGTGCGGTAAATTTGTATCCTGTCGGAATACATTTCAATAATTATTTACAAATGCTTGAAATCCGTGAATTATGGCAGTCTGTTCTGGTGACAACTTACCGTACCGTATTAGGAACAGGATTAATGGTACTTGCTTCAGCATTTGTGGGGTATTTAGTTACCCAGCAGCAAATGTTTGCCCGTAAATTTATTTATCGTTTTATCATAGTTACAATGTTCTTTGGGGCGGGTTTGGTTCCATGGTTTCTCAATATGTCAATGTTGGGGTTGACGAATAATTTTTGGGGATATATAATCCCCGCGATTGTGTCTCCTTTTAATATTATATTGGTTAAGACATATATTGAGTCCCTTCCTAAGGAAATGGAAGAGAGCATGTTTGTGGATGGTGCGGGGCATTTGTGCATTTTCCGAAGTCTCATTCTTCCGCTTTGTAAGCCGATTCTTGCAACAATTACTGTTTTCGGCGCGGTTGGACATTGGAACTCATTCATCGATTCAATTATCCTGATGGGTGCAGAGCCGAGCCTCTTTACCGTGCAACACAGATTATTTTTGTATCTTAATACAGCGACTAATTTGTCGAATATGGTAGGTTCGGGTGAAGGACTTACTCAACAAATGATAGACCAGGCAATGAGGGGTCGGACTTTATCACTGACTATATCCATGGTAACGATTATTCCAATATTGATGGTATATCCATATATGCAACGATATTTTCAAAAGGGACTTATGCTTGGTGCAGTAAAAGGCTGAGCTTGCAAAAAGGAGGTAAAAGAAAATGAATTTTCACAAAAAAAGACTATTGGCATTAATAATTGTGGTAGTTATGTTGCTGCCGACTTTATCCGCTTGTGGTGGCGGTGGGACAAAACAAGGTGAACCAATTGATCTTGTTATTTTTACGCAACTTGCAAATTTCAGCGGTGAAATGCAAGGTTGGGGAGCTGAAGTCCTGAGAGATAAATTCAATGTAAATATTACAATAGTTAGTGATACTGCCGGAACTTTACAAACACGTATGGAAGCCGGATTTTTAGGAGATATTATACTATTCGGTCATGACGGTGACGCATACCGTGATGCTTCCGAAGCCGGATTATTATTCGACTGGGAAGAGGATGCTCTTCTCGCAACATACGGAAAATATATTTATACATACTTTCCCCACGCCTTAGGTAAAAATAAAGCCATTACCGGTACTCTTCACGGTTTTGGGCATAATATCGCAGGCAACATGGGCGACCATGACCAATTTTTCTATTACCCACATCTGCGTTGGGATTTATATAAACAGCTTGGTATGCCGGTAATAAATACCTTGGAAGACTTTATCCCTGTTCTTGAGCAAATGGTTGCCTTAGAACCTTTGACAGCGCTTGGGACAAAAACATATGCTGTTTCTTCTTTCCCCGACTGGGATGGCGATATGGTTATGATGGTTAAGAGTACTGCTGCTTTATATGGTTGGTATGAATTCCATATGGGACTTTATTGTGTAACTACAGGACAGTGGCAGAATGCATTCCATCCGGAAGAGGATGGTGGTTGGTATCTGCGTGCCCTCAGATTTTATAACAAGCTGTATCAAAAAGGTTTGTATGACCCCGATTCCATGACTCAGACATGGGATGATGTTGTCGGTAAATATCTGTCAGGTGCGGCAATGTTTAATATTTTCTCCTGGATTGCAGGCAATTTTAATACCGAAGCACATAAAGCAGAAGGTAAAATAATGATGCCGGTGGTTGCACAGGATCAAAAAAACACTACTTTCGGTTTGAATGTATATGGTGGAAACCGTGTTTGGGCAATCGGCGCGAACTCACATTATCCCGAGCTTGCAATGCAAATTATCAACTGGTTCGCATCACCCGAAGGTGTCCTTACATATAATTATGGTCCTCTGGGTGTTACATGGGATTATGATGATGACGGTGAACCTTATATGAATGCGCTTGGTATTGCCGCATTGGAAGACGGTGACAATACTATCATAAAATACAAAAATTGGGAAGGGCCGTACAGCCAAGGTACTTTCCAGCATAATAACTCCACCTGGGCTATTGATTCTGTGAATCCCTATTCACCGTCCGGAAACACTTTCAACTGGGAGACATGGGAAAGCACGATACTAAACAGGGAGGTATCTGAAATTGAACAGACTTGGCGCGATTGGTCAGGTTACAACCGTGTTGATGATTGGTTGATTGCAAATGATCACCGCAGTATTTCCATCGCCACGACATATTCTCCGAGCCCCAGGCCTCCCGAACTACAAGTAGTCTGGTCACGTTTGCAAACTACATTAAAAGACGGTTCATGGCGGGCGATATACGCAAACAGTGATGAAGAGTTTGACGCGATTGTAGCCGAAATGACAGCCGAAGCTTATGCAATCGGCTTGGAAGATGCAATTGAATGGATGATGGTAGAAGTTAACCGCCGCAGGGCCGCCGAGGACGCTGTTACAGGCATTTCGCGGACATTCAATGACTAATTAGCGAGACTTTAATATTAAAACCCAGCCTTTTCTGAATTCAGAAAAAGCTGGGTTTATATATTCGCAGTAAAAAATTCCCCTCCTTGGAGGGGTGGCGCGCAAGCGACGGGGTGGTTAATTTCACTTAATAAATCCTTCCCAAAAATTTCCTTGAAATTTCATAAAATAAGCGTTGACATGCCCTTGGCTTTCTGCTATCATATAAAGGTCGCTCCCCTAAAATCAGAATGTTTTTTTGTGGGAAAAGACAAGCAGCTCACGTAGTGAGATGTT
>Ga0209737_10002263_pt1 | contig 13478 bp, 9 predicted proteins | sample TergutCu122P3_FD_187284 | JGI IMG/M metagenome (GOLD analysis project Ga0209737, IMG submission 187284) | Cubitermes ugandensis P3 segment gut microbial communities from Kakamega Forest, Kenya - Cu122 P3 (SPAdes) (version 2) | ecosystem: Host-associated > Arthropoda: Insects > Digestive system >... | reverse complement strand
AGCCCGATACTTCATAGAACTATTACCAACAAAATCCTCGAAAAACGTGGTCTTATCGGTATTGCTGACACTTATACAAAGTGCTGATTTCTGTCGAACCGCCGTATACCGAACGGTACGTACGGTGGTGTGGGAGGTCGGCTAATCAATTAACGTTTAGCCGCCTCCCCGATTGCTGATGCAACTTATATTAACAAAAATCAGTGCTTATTAATGATTTTGTGCTTAGTTTTAAATGCAATGCCGTCAACTTAAGGTTTTTCTTGTTTCTTCCGCCGCCTTCGGCGGCGGAAGAAACAACGTAGAAGAGAGCCTCCGGCGGTCAAGGGGCGAAGCCCCTTGAAACCCCATATAGACTTAAGTTGACAGCATTGGTTTTAAATGGGCAAAAACAGAATCATTTGAAGAATATTACTAACTTTTTAGTACAATACCGGAACCATACTTTGTCATCTGCGATGGAAATCACGGCATTATTAATGCAAGTAGGAAACTATGGAAAAACGTGGGTATACAGCGATGTCACCCTTGAAAAAACTCTTGCGATGTCATCGAGGGATCACTTTGGAACACCAAAAGCGTATGTTTTAATGGTATCTTTTAACTCGTTCAAATACATCTCTGAATGACTTCATCAACAGCATTGATTTTGATAATTTATGTCTGCAAAATGACACTTAACCCGATTATTTGGTAGCATCAGCCGCTTTGACTCTCTACTAAATTGTCTATGTTTTTAACAGGGAACAGTATCAAATTATGCCAGTTAAATTTAAAGTAATCAAAAGTCGCTTTTTATCATATACTCTAACATCAACATATATGAAGCCATTTTGGTTTCTCAGTATTGGAGTGAGATGATGAATAGTCAGCCAAATTGCAGAGCTGTCACTTTAGGACAGTTTATTGTGAATAATAAAGCAACGGTAAGAGCAACCGCAAAACAGTTTGGAATTTCTAAGAGTACAGTACATAAAGACGTAAGCGAACGTCTTCCGAAAATTAATTGTGAACTTTACAATGAAGTTAAGAACATATTGGAAATAAATAAACAGGAAAGGCATATACGCGGAGGTCTTGCAACAAAAATCAAATATCAGGAGATTGCGAAGAAGAAGCCTCAACAGAAGTGCGGATTAAATAAACTGTATATAAAAAAATAACGAAAAAAAGGCGGCATGACCTATACGGGGGGGAGTTTACTTGCAATTTATGTTCATGCCGCCAACAAACACAATACTAAAATCCTGGATTTTCAATTATATTACGAAGAATACTAACTTAAAAAAAACTCCTTAAATGGGATAGGTTCCTCATTCGTTGTTTGTACATACGCATAATAGCCCAAAATCAGTGAAGCGTCCGTTGCGTCAGCAACTCCGTCCCCGTTCACGTCGGCGTTGAAAAGCTGCGTCTCTGTAAGACCTGAATCCTGCCCTGTTGAGATCATTGCATAAGCGGTTAACACAGCGGAAGCGTCCGACGCATCTACAGCTCCGTCTCCGTTAATGTCGCCCAACTGAGCCGTTTCAACCGTAAACTCAAGCGCCAAAACGGGACTGAAATCCATGCCGTATTTGTATGCGGCAGCATAAATAACCGTGTCTTCCGTAATTATAATTGAACCTGTATACAACTTCCTTGAACCGTCCGCACACGGACAGGTACAGTCAGTTGTGTAATAAATGGCCGCCCCTTCCGTATCAGTCGCCAGTATAAGTTCTGTGCCGTAAGCAACCGTTCCGCTTTTTAAATTTGCGGTCGGTCTTGCGGCTTTTTTCAGCGGCTGCGGAACTTCATTCGGCAATTCAACCGTAACAGTCATTTTACTGACAATTTGTGTTCCGTACAGCATAAATGTAATTTCCGCCGTTCCTGCCATCACGCCGTTAACGGTAAATCTTGCTGTAGAATTTTCGTCGGTTACGGATTCGTTATTCACCGAAACAATCATCGGTGAATTGGAGACTGCCGTAATACTCCTGTTTGCACCTGCCTCCAAAGGCGATACCGAAATGTTAATATCTGCCGTTTCGCCGTAAGACAGAACCAGTTTTTCAGCCAGTTCAAGGCTTTTAGGCTCAAATGTTACTGTAACATCACCGTTGAAGTTTTCAGTCATACCCACTCCCGAATAACTTTCGGCAGATTTATCGACAGCAATACCGTAAGTTTTGTCCATTTCAAAAATTCCGTCGGGAACTATATGAACTGTTCTGGCATAAACTTTCTCTGAATTATCGGGAGATTCTTCCGCATCAGCAAAGATTACTGTGTATTCACCTGAGTAATCCGCCAGTGAAATATTAGCTTTCGTGAGTGAATCCGTATCCATATACTTATCAAACACGATTTCAATGTAATCCTCATAACCTGAAACATTCAAAACTTTCGGAGCAGATTTTGAAACCAATCCGACATTAACATCTGTTTGCGGAGGAGGAACTGAAAGCCAGCCGCTGTATGCCGTTTCGTAGCCGTCTTTTTCGTATTTAACCTGCCACATTCCTATAGGAACATCCCATGCATACCGTCCTTGACTGTCGGTTAAGAGAGGGTTCGCCTGACTGTAATTTTCTGCGTCCCATATGGCGGTAAATTCCCCGCCGTCTCCGTCTGTGCCTTTATAATAACAGGTAACCGTTACATCCGACAGTCTGTTTGACGCAACAGCTTCATATACGTAACCCGACGGGTCAATGATGGGGTCTAGAGGGTCATCTGGGTCTTTGTCGCATTTGTTCTTTTTCCTCATACTGTCAAGCTGTTTATTCAGAACTGTACCCGCCAATCCCATTATCGCAGACATTCCTGCGGCGGCAACCGCAAATCCTACGCTTAACGCAACTGGAGCGGCGGCGAGAGTTAAACCGACGCCGATAATTATTGATGTAATACCTAAAGCCGTACCGCCTGTGTAAATCATATCGCCTAATTCCGAGAGGTTCTTTAATCCTGAATTGTTATCGCCGACGCAGTTTTTCGTCTTGTTGACTTTATCGTTAAATTTTGAGCGTTCGGCTTCGTTCATTCCGATGCCTATTACGCCTGTTATAACTCCTCCTGCGATATTCGGGGCTTTCCCGACTAACGCCGAAGCCGCTATACCTGTCGCCGTGTTCAGGTCTCCTGCCGACGGCGCAGGTTTTATATCCGTTGTTTGCGGAACTTGCGGTAGCGTTTTAAACCACTCGCAGGTGAAAAATGTTTTCTGCGTCTCGTTGTACAGATACATTGCCGCAACGCCGCTGTTACATTCAATGCCGAAATAACACTTATCACCGTTTGAAAAATCAACAGCAACAAAATCATCGCCGTCAACCGATATTGCCTCGTCGCCTATGCTGAAATACTGCAACCGATTGTAAAGCGTCACAGTCTTGCCGTCCCCCGTGAAATGTACCTGCGACGTAATACTGCCGTATCCGCTGTCGTTAAACGTATTTGTAACGACCTCAAATTTTATCCCCGCACTGTCAAGGAAATTTGAATCGGCAAGCAGTCCTATTTCAGAAAGATACCTGTTTATCATGTCATCGCTGAATTTCACGGTACTGTTGCATTCATAGTCAACGCTTATGCCCGTAGGTACATCGAAGCTTTCAAAATCGCAGACGCCTATCCATGCATTCGCATTCGCATCATAAACGGTCGGTATTCTCGTTGTTTCGCCCCGCTTGTTCCTTGTTACGGCGAACACGTTTTTAATCTCGGACGCTACATCTGTAAATTCAACTTTAAAAGTAAAACTCTTGTATGACGGATTGTAGGTATATACAGGCGTTACGGGATTCGGGTTAAGGCGGTCAAGCACAACCGTTTGACCGTTGTTAATCACCGTAATCTTGCTTACTTCGGCGTAGGTTGCGTTGTATGTCAGGAAAAACGGTTCGGATTCGACGGTTACGTCTTCCGCAGCGGTTACCTCTGCATATATTTTATGCACAGAATAGTATTTGCCCATATCGCTTTCGGGAAGCTCGACTTTCAGCGACCAGTTGCCTGCCTTGTTAGCCGATGTTTCACCCACAAGAATGTCATCCGAATATATTTTTATATCGCTTAGCGGAACGGCAACGCCCTTAATCGGTACAGTTTTCTGTCCTGTCGTATCAGGAACCATCACCGTAAGCTTAAAGGCTCTGATATTAATCATGCCTATAGACTCACGCACAGCATTCCCGCCTGTTTCAAAGCTCAAAAAACCGTCAATCTCATGCCAGCCCTCGGTAAGAGTCGTAACGCAAAAACGGACGGTGCATTTTTGCCTGTTTGTCATAACTGTGACAGTGTTTCCGTTTCTTATGTATTCAGCCTGTTTTCCGTCAACGGTAACGCTGTTTTCTATAAAAGCAACGTCCGAAGATAATGTAAAAATCAGGTTCTGTCCCGATGCGGGATATTGCTCTTTTATTTCATATTCCGCCTTAACCGTAGTGAGCGTCCCGATAGGCTTATCCGATTTGTTTATTTCAAGGCAGTAAGAAAAAGAATCTTTAATGACCGTGCCTCCCCAGTCCGCATAGTCAATACCGTTTTCTATGGCATACTGTCTTGCATAAGAATCGGGATTACTGTATATTGAAAGGTTTTCACAGTCCATAAACGCCATCGAATCAATATATGTCACGCTGTCGGGTATGTAAACAGCAGTCAGCTCTTTGCATTCAATGAATGCGAACATACCTATCGAAACAAGGCTTTCAGGGAAAATTATTTCCGTAAGTTTACCGCAGCAAGCAAAAGCGGCGTAATCAATTGCAGTAATTTCACTGTTGAATTTAACTTCCGCTAAATCTGAACACCCCTCAAAAGTTGACGCCGCAACGCAGATGATGTTTTTCGGGAGTTCTATTTTTGTAATACCGGAATACGCAAAAGCATACTCGCCGATTTCCGTAATGCTTTCAGGCAGCGTTACCGTTTTCATAGCCGTGCACTCATAAAACGCACCCTCAGCTAGCGTCGTAAAGCCTGCGGGGAATACAACCTTTTCAAGTCTCTGACAGTTACTGAATGCATAATCCCACACGGCAAGGCTTTCAGGGAGCTGTACTTCCGTTAATCCTGTATCGCTAAAAGCGCGTCTGCCGATAAATTCAACACTGTCAGGCAGATTAACTTCTATAAGTTTCCGACAGCCCGCAAAAGCCCCGTCAGCCACGGAAGTAAATCCTTTTGGGAATATAACCTTCTCAAGCTCCTTGCATCCTACAAATGCGCTTTCCCAATCCGTCAGGCTGTTTGTCAGCGAAACCTCTTTTAAGTTTGAATCCGAGAACGCACCGAATCCGATTGCGGTAATATTTTCAGGCAAGGAAAGCTCCGTCAGCTCCGTACAACCCATAAAAGCACTTTCGCCGATTGAGACAAGACTTTTTCCATTCAAAAAGGAAAAATCTTTTAACTTTGTACATCTGGCGAAAGCTCCTGCGTCAATAAACTCGGTTCCCTCGCTCAAAGTAACTGAAATCAGTTCATTGCAGGAATAAAAAGCGTATCTGCATCTTGTAAGCCCCGCAGGCACCTTTATTTCGGTAAGTCCTGTGGAAGCGAAAGATTCCGTGTCGATTACCTCTAGAGTTTCAGGTAAATCTACAGTTTTAAGTTTGCTGCATGACTGGAACGCAAGGTAGCCGATGAAAGTTAGGCTTTTCGGCAGTTTCACATCCGCCAATTCACTGCAGCAGTAAAAAGCCCTGTCGGGGATTTTCGTATAGCTGTCTGGAATTGTAACTTCTGTTAATCCTGTATCCGAAAAAGCGGCACTCCAAGTAACAAGATTTTGCGGAACGGTAATTGATTTAAGAGAACCGCAGTATTCGAAAGCGTACTCCTCAATGCAAATAAGGCTTTCGGGCAAGTTAATTCGTTCCAGGAGACTGCAATTCTGAAAAGCACGGAATTCTATGACTTTGACGCTCTCAGGCAGTACAATATCCGTAATCTTGTTGCGGTAAAAAAAAGCGTGTTCGCCGATAACCGTTACAGGATAACCTCCGAGTTCATCGGGAACCGTAACATAAATACTGTTGCCTTTATATAATGTAAGGACAGCCTCTCCGTCTGATACGGCATATTCAAAATCGTCCTGTGTAAATTTTTCCTCTCTGTTTTGTCTGACAAGTTTTTGCAATGTGACAGGTTCAGCCTTAAATTCGGGAACCGCTTTGGGCATTTCTTTTGGCTCTATCGGCAAAAATTCCGTGCTGACATTTGAAGGCATACTTAATTGGGTGTCGGAAAACTTGGGTAACGACGCAAAATCGGAATTTTTTGCGTTACCCGTCATACCCGCCGCATTCGGCAACAGAAAAGACGCCGTATAAACAAACATTGTTGCCGCAGCCGCAGCCTTCGATATTATTTTTTTAATTTTTAACATGAGACACACTTCCTTTACAAAAGTTGAACAAAATGTTCAAGTTGTTGTTTCATTCCTTGTTTTTTGATGCAGACGAAAAATTGCAAAAAGTGCTATAATCAAAATTATTATTGATATTATAATCTCAACATCAAAAATAAATTGAAAACTGTTGTAATAGGGTATGTTCCCGCCGAAAATCCACATTCCGGGGGTGTTAACATCTTTCGCTTTTAGTATAATCGCAATTCGGTTAATGAATAAAACTGTCAGCGGTATTGCCGCAAACAAAAGTGAATATTTCTTTAGGGCGTCTATTTTCAGCATACGCACTAAAAGATAAATCGCTTTAGTGACTGCAAAGGTTACTGTGCATAAAACGGTAAATATGACAGCAAAAGATATGATGAAAAACATTCCCCTCATTGCAACCGTTATTACACAATCCATAACAGCACTGTCACTTCCTTTACAAATTATTTTTTGGGGGGGCAGCGAAAAATTACAAAATGAACTTACATAATACTATTATACTATATTTTTTTGATTTTTGCAAGCATTTTTATGAAATTGGAAAAAAGTAAAGCTTTCCTAAAAAATAGCATATCTTTTTCAGCACCATAAAAATTGAAAAATTCGAGAATACCCCCTTGCAATTTATGAAAAATAATGGTATAATAAAAGTAATAAAGTTGGCTATGGAGGTTGGATATGTTATCGGATATCGAAATCGCTCAAAGTGCGAAAATGAAAAAAATCAAGACAATCGCCGAAAATCTCGGGATTTCCGAGGAAGACATCGAGCCGTACGGGCACTATAAAGCAAAACTGTCGGAAGACCTTTATTCAAAGCTCGCATTCCGCAATGACGGCAAGCTTATTCTTGTTACGGCGGTTAATCCTACTCCCGCAGGCGAAGGAAAAACGACGGTCAGCACGGGACTTGCACAGGCTATGGTTAAAATCGGACGTAAAACTGTTCTTGCACTGCGTGAGCCGTCTCTCGGACCCGTTTTCGGAGTTAAGGGCGGGGCGGCAGGCGGAGGATATGCACAGGTTGTTCCGATGGAGGATATAAATCTTCACTTTACGGGCGATATGCACGCTATCACGTCGGCGAACAACCTCCTTTGTGCGATTATAGACAACCACATTCAGCAGGGCAACGAGCTTCAAATCGACCAGCGGAGAATCCTTCTTAAACGCTGTATTGATATGAATGACAGAGCTTTGCGTAATACGATAATCGGTCTCGGCGGAAAAGCAAACGGTGTTCCCCGTGAAGACGGTTTTCTGATTACCGTTGCGTCAGAGATTATGGCTATTCTTTGCCTTTCTGCGGATTTGGCTGATTTGCGTGAACGTGTCGGCAATATTCTTGTTGCGTACAGTCTCAGCGGAGAACCTGTTTTTGCTCGTGAACTCGGAGTATGCGGTGCGGTTACTGCTCTTTTGAAAGATGCGTTGAAGCCTAATCTTGTCCAAACCCTTGAAAACACGCCCGCACTTATTCACGGAGGGCCTTTCGCAAATATAGCTCATGGCTGTAATTCAATCCGTGCGACAAAGCTTGCTCTTAAACTTGGCGATTACTGCGTTACCGAAGCAGGTTTCGGCTCGGATTTAGGCGCGGAGAAATTCTTTGACATTAAATGCAGATACGGCGGATTTAAGCCGTCATGCGTGGTTCTCGTCACGACGGTCCGCTCCATGAAGTATAACGGAGGAGTTAAGCGTGAAGACCTGCAAAAAGAGAATATGTGGGCGCTTGAAAAGGGTTCTGTTAACCTAAGGACGCACATTGAAAATATGTATAAGTTTCAAATCCCCGTTGTTGTAGCGATTAATCGTTTCCACACGGATACCGATGAGGAACTCAAATTTATCGAGACGTTATGCAGCCAGATGGATGTTGAGTGTTCAGTCACCGAGGTCTTTGAAAAGGGTGGGACAGGCGGAATTGACCTTGCGAAAAAGGTCTGCGAGACCGTTGAGTTTTGTGCTGACAGCGACGAGAAATTCAAGTCGCTGTATCCGTTGAATATATCGCTTAAAGAAAAGATTGCAACGGTTGCTAAGGAGATTTACCGTGCGGACGGAGTCACATACACCGCTGCGGCAGACAAGGCAATCAAGGAAATCGAAGGGCTGGGCTTCGGACGCTTGCCTGTATGTATCGCAAAGACGCAGTATTCGCTGTCGGATAACCCCGCATTACTCGGCAAGCCTAAGAATTTCAGCATAAACGTCCGTGACGCAAAACTCTCTTCGGGTGCGGGTTTTGTCGTAATCTACACAGGCGATATAATGACAATGCCGGGTCTCCCGAAAGCTCCGTCCGCACTCAAAATTGACTGCGATTTAAGCGGAAATATTACGGGGTTGTTCTAGGCTATTAATTAAATAGGAGGGCATTATATGAAACTGTCAAAATTTGCGGTTAAAGTTATCCTCGGGTGGTGTGTTGTTCTGCTGTATTTTCTCTATCTTACAGCACCGTTTCACGTTCCCGCCCGTATTCATGTGAACGGAACGCCGTCGCTTTCTCAGGACGCTGACGGTAAATGAAGATAATAAGCTGTTCGTCTGAGGAGACAATCAACGCAGGAACAGAACTCGGCAGGATGCTCAAAAAAGGCACGTTAATAGCCTACAGGGGCGGTCTCGGAGCGGGTAAGACCACGTTCACACGGGGGCTTGCGATAGGTCTAGGGCTGCCTGACGAGGTGACGTCGCCGACTTTCGCTCTCGTCAACGAATACCGAGGAGACAGCCTGACGCTATATCATTTTGATATGTACCGCATCATGGGTGAGGATGACCTCGAAACTACAGGCTTTTTTGACTATCCGTTTGAGGAAAATGTCGTTGCTGTAGAATGGTCGGAGAATATTGACGGTTGTTTGCCTAAAAATGTCGGCTCTTTACACACGGTATATGTTACGATAGATTATATTGACGAGGATACGAGAGAGATTATAATAGAGGGATAAGAATGCTAATTTTAGGAATTGACACATCGGGAAAGAATGCAAGCGTTGCTGTATATGACACTGTGAAAGAGCTGTTTCTCGGGCAAATCTCTGTGTTAACAGGGATGACGCACTCTCAGGTTATTATGCCTATGTGCATAGAAGTCCTTGAAAAATTGGACTTAACGCTTGCCAACATTGACAAATTAGCCGTCGCATCGGGTCCTGGGTCATATACGGGCTTGAGGATAGGTCTTTCGGCTGTTCAGGCTATGGCGTTCGGGCTTGACTGCGAATGTGCAGGCGTTCCAACGCTTGAGGCGTTAGCATACAGTAATATTGCGTCGAAAGGTATAATCTGCTCAATAATGACGGCTCGCAGTGATTTAGTTTATACGGCAGCATATGAAAGCGACGGTTATTGTCTGACTGAAATTGCTGGGGAATGTATCATGAGCCATGACGAGTTGGCAACGGAACTTGCTTTGAACGGCAGAGAGGTTCTTCTCTGCGGGGACGGCAGCGGTGATTTCTTTATGAAGTATCAGTCGCCGCTGTTAAGACTTGCGTCTCCTCAACTAAGAGTTCAGACCGCAGTCGGCGTCTGTCTCGGTGCGTCAGTAAAAGAGGGCGTTAAACCTGAGGATTTACAGATTTCGTATTTGCAGAAAGTTAAGGCTGAGAAAGATTTGGAAAGAGAGGGATTATTATGATTGCTATAGGTTGCGACCATGCAGGATATGAGCTCAAAACGGCTATATGCAGCGTTTTAGATGAAAAAGGAGTTGAATATGCGGACTACGGGTGCGACGGCTCGCCGTGTAATTATCCTTTAATCGCAAAGGAAGTCTGCGAAGCGATTACGGAAGGTACTTGTGACAGAGGCATACTAATCTGCGGTACGGGCATAGGTATGTCAATGGCGGCTAACAAGGTCAAGGGTATCCGTGCGGCGGTCTGTTCCGACAGCTTTTCGACTAAGTTTACAAGATTGCATAATGACGCAAATGTTATGTGTATCGGTGCAAGAGTGTTGGGCGAGGGTCTCGCCGTAGAACTTGTCGATATTTTCCTAAGCACAGGCTTTGAGGGCGGCAGACACCAAACAAGAATTGATATGCTTGAACCTGTACCGACAAAACTTGATAAAATCTGTGACGTTATCAATCAATTAATTTAAATATAAAGGAGTACCCCAATAATGAAATACGGTTATTTTGATTTAGAAAACAAAGAATATGTAATCACCAACCCTGCAACGCCTACTTCGTGGTGCAACTATCTCGGAGACCCTGAGTACGGCGCAATCATCTCAGGCAATGCGGCGGGCTACAGCTTCGTGAAATCAGGAGCTAACGGACGCATCAGCCGTTTCCGTTTCAACTCCGAAATGGCTCTCCCAGGGCGTTATATCTATATCCGTGACAACGACCTCAACGACTACTGGTCTGCTTCATGGCAGCCTGTCGGAAAACCTCTTGACAAATACAAAAGTGAATGCCGCCACGGTACGGCATACACCGTTATTTCCGCCGAGTATGAGGAAATCGCTTCGGAGACTTCTTATTACGTGCCTTTCGGCAAGACCTATGAAGTTTGGCGTACTAAGGTAACGAACAGCAGCGGACGTGACAGAAAACTTTCTCTGTTCGGTTTTATTGAGTTCACAAACGAGGATAACTATGAACAGGACCAGATTAATCTTCAGTATACGCAGTTTATTTCCCGTACAAGCTTTGAGGGCAACAGAATTATCCAGCACATCAACGAGAACAGCGGTCAGGATGAGACGGGTTCAAACAATGCGGAGCGTTTCTTTGGGATGGTCGGTGCGGATGTTACTGCCTATGAGGGCAGTCTGTCGGCATTTATCGGGCCTTACAGAACTTACTCTAACCCGATTGCCGTTGAGATAGGGAAGTGCGGCAACGTCCTCAACTTCAATTCCAACTCATGCGGCGCGTTGCAGTCTGATATAACCCTAAAGCCTGGCGAGACTGTTGAGCTGATTTATATTCTCGGCAAAAAGAACGACGCAAAGGCTGCTGCTATTCTCGAGGAATATAAGGCTGTCGGCAAGGTTGACGCGGAAATTTCCGAGCTTAAGAACTACTGGCACGAAAAACTGGAGAATTTCAAGGTTGAAACGCCGTCAGACGAGTTCAACAACATGGTTAACGTCTGGAATGCTTACCAGTGTTTCATCACGTTCGTCTGGTCTCGTGCGGCTTCGTTCTCTTACTGCGGACTTCGCAACGGATACGGCTACCGTGACACGGTTCAGGATATTCAGGGAATTATCCACCTTGACCCTGAAATGGCTGCCGATAAAATCCGTTTCATGCTCTCCGCTCAGGTTACAAACGGCGGAGGACTTCCGCTTGTTAAATTTAACCATAATGCGGGTTTTGAGAATACCCCCGACGACGCTGACTATGTAAAGGAAACAGGACACCCGTCTTACCGTGCGGACGACGCTCTGTGGCTGTTCCCGACTGTCGTTAAGTACCTTGGCGAGACAGGAAATTCAGCTTTCCTTGACGAGGTTATCGTGTATGCCGACGGCGGAGACGCTTCTGTCTATGAGCATTTGAAGAATGCTATACGCTTCTCTCTCGAGCGTCTCGGCGGACACGACATGCCTGCGGGTCTTCATGCCGACTGGAATGACTGCCTGCGTTTGGGTGCGAAAGGAGAGTCGACATTTGTTGCGTTCCAACTTTACTATGCAATGTCAGTCATCAGGAAAATGGCGGAAGACAAGAGTGACACAGAATATGCGACATTTATCGACGGCGTACAGGCTAAGCTCCGTACGGCTTTGGAAAAGTGCTGGGATGAGGACAGATTTATCCGCGGTATCCGTGAAGACGGCGTAATTGTCGGCGCAAAGAATGACCCTGAGGCTTCGATGTGGCTTAATCCTCAGAGTTGGAGCGTTATTTCGGAGTTTGCTTCCGCAGAACAGGCTGAAACGGCTATGAACAGCGTCGAGAGAATACTCAAAACGCCTTACGGTGCAAAACTTCTTGATCCGCCGTATAAAAAGCATTACTTCGACGGTGCGTTGATGCATATTTTCAATCCTGATACAAAGGAAAACGGCGGTATCTTCTCGCAGCCGCAGGGCTGGCTTATTCTTGCGGAGAGCCTTTTGGGAAGAGGGGACAAGGCTTTCAGCTACTTTATGGAAAGTTCGCCCGCCGCTATGAATGATAGGGCTGAGCTTCGTGTAATCGAGCCTTATGTTCACGGTCAGTTCACCGAGAGCCGTCAGTCTCCGTATGAGGGGCGTTCGCATGTTCATTGGCTCACAGGCACGGCTTCTACGGTAATGGTTGGCTGTGTCGAGGGTATCTGCGGTATGCGTCCTGAAATCGGCGGTCTGAGAATTAGTCCGTCTATCCCTTCGAGTTGGGACGGATTTAAGATTGTCAAGAAATTCCGCGGCAAGACGCTCAATATCAATGTCGACAACTCTGCTCACGTTCAGAGCGGCGTTAAGTCGGTTGTCCTTAACGGCGAGACTTTGGAGGGGAATTTTATTCCTGTTGAAAAGCTCCTAGACGTCAATACTGTTGATGTTGTTTTAGGGTAAATGAAAATTATTAACGGCGTAAGACTTCTGTCCTACGCCGTTTTGATTAGTTATTCTCAATATTAATCGACGCAATAACGTCGGCGAGAAGCATTGCGGGGAGATGTTCATACCTCACAAAATCAAGCGTAAAGCTTCCCATGCCTCTTGTTGTCTGTCGGAGATACATAGCGAAATCATGCATTTCACGGGCAGGTACTTCCGCCATAATCAGGGTGTTGCCCTTGCCGACAGGTTCCATTCCAAGAACTCTGCCGCGGCGTTTGTTAAGTTCACCCATAACGTCGCCCGTATTTTCGTCGGGAACGGTAACTTTAAGCTCTGAAATCGGCTCGAGCATAATCGGGTCGGCTTTTTTCATGCCGTCCTTGAATGCAATCGAAGCAGCCATTTTGAACGCCATTTCCGAAGAGTCGACAGGGTGATACGAACCGTCAAAAAGTATAGCTTTCAGACCGACAACAGGACATCCCGCAAGAACGCCCTTTCCGACGCTCTCTTCAAGACCTTTCTGAACGGCAGGGAAGTAGTTCCTAGGAACAGA
>Ga0209737_10002262_pt1 | contig 13478 bp, 10 predicted proteins | sample TergutCu122P3_FD_187284 | JGI IMG/M metagenome (GOLD analysis project Ga0209737, IMG submission 187284) | Cubitermes ugandensis P3 segment gut microbial communities from Kakamega Forest, Kenya - Cu122 P3 (SPAdes) (version 2) | ecosystem: Host-associated > Arthropoda: Insects > Digestive system... | reverse complement strand
ACATTCTCTCTTTAATTTTAGTAAAATCATCAGATATAAATTCATCACCAGGAAAATTTGATTTTAAATAAAACGGTATTTTTCCACAACTGTTTGACTCTTTCATAAAAGCTAAAACTTTTTCATTAGTTGTGTCTTTTCACCCTGAGGACAACGAATAATATGGCGTAAAAGAGACATATTGTCTAAATGTCTTTCGAAATAAGATAATAACATATCTAACACTCGATTTTTTTCCGACGACATTCTCTCTTTAATTTTAGTAAAATCATCAGATATAAATTCATCACCAGGAAAATTTGATTTTAAATAAAACGGTATTTTTCCACAACTGTTTGACTCTTTCATAAAAGCTAAAACTTTTTCATTTAATGGTTCATTTACGGTTGAAAAAAACTTACTAAAACTAAAAGGGTTATGAAAATTTGTAAAAAGATTCGTTGGTTTGTTATCACTAGTGTAAATCCTAAACCTATTTAAAATAGGCATAGTACGTTTTTGAAAATTATCTTTTATAAGTTTACCTTCTATTGCTTCAACAATTTTGGGAAAATCTTTAAAATTTGGGAAACATATGATAATGGTTGGTACCAACAATGAATCAGTTACTTTGTTGCACATGTGGTGAAAAATTAGTTCATATGGATTTTCTACATAGACCAAACTTGCAATTTCTACATCTTTTGAAATTAAATCCTTTATCGCATGAAAAGAAGATTCTAAAACGTGTGGAGTATCTTGAGTAAATGGCAAAATACTTATAGCAAAGTTCGAGTTATCAAGTTTGGAAACCGTCTTTTTATCGTTTGTATCGAAACATATTGCTTGATAAGTAGGATTCATATTATAACTAGTTTCAGGAAATTTAAATTTAAAATTTACAGATTGAAATTTCTTATCTTTTTTGTAATCATCTATTTCTTTTTTAACTTTTTCGTATTTGTTTTTTATTTTTTGAAAAATCACATTCTTAAAAATTTGTTGATTAAATAAATTTTCATCAGAATTACGAACTTTATCTAATTTTTGATTAAATGAAAGATTTGAAAATTCAGGCTTCCAGTTCTCTTCAAACATTCTTTCAAATCTTTGTGCTATACCAAATAGATCTGAACAACTTTTCTTATCTATCCCTAAAAATTCACAACTTGCCTTGTCGCCAAGAAAGTATGCGTTGTACTGTGTAATAAAATATAAGAAATCTTTAAAATTATGTTTAAATGAAAATTCTTCATGCAAAGAAATAATTTGACTACAATTATTTTCACTAATTGCTTTAAAAATTCTCTTAAAATCTGAAACAGAACAAAATCTAATTGCAAAAAAGAATTCAGAGAAAATTCCTTCATTAACTGCTTCTATTAAATCACTTGATGTGGATCTCTCCTCTTCATTGACGTATTGTAAAGTTCTATTATGATATTTAAATTTGGTCGTGCTTGAATTTAATGTCCCATGAGTACCAAACATTTTATGTAAATTCATTTTAATTAAATTTGTGTCACAAATCTTGTCATTAGAGCGATTCTTTCTAATTGGACTGCGTTTTAATCTATCATTATATTCATTAATATCATGACGTATAGATTTAAGAAGGCCGTCGATGTAACTGTATGGATGGTTTTTTAAAATATCTAAATATATTTCCTTACTATGACCAATTTTATTAGCTTCGGCAATTATAATATTTATCAAAAAAATTTCATATTCTAAATAAAGTACTTGAGAGATTGTTAATTCAAGCGGTTCAGATGATTTACATTCTGACATTATTTTTAATAATTTAGAAATTTCAGACGGTTTTCCATATGTTTCTTCCAATGCTTCTACAACATCCTTATTAAAGTAAAAAGAAATTTTTTTATAAGATTTTTTCTTATGAAAATTTTGCCATCTAATACGTGTTGTTTCACCAAGTCTTCTTTCATCAAGGTTATTTATCCTACTATGAATATATCCACCAAATGCAGATGGACCTACATAAAATTCACATTCATATTTATGTATTTTCTCATTTTTATTTCTTATCATCTCTTTTATTTCTAAATCCAAAGAGTGGTAAAATTCACTATCACATGAACAACATCTTTTAAATTTTGTATTTATACCGTGCCTACAGACATTATTTGAAAACAAAGATTTAATCTTATCAAAATTTAAGGCAGACCAAAGAAAAGATGAGACGCCGCAAGCAAGACCAACATCCCTTAAACGCTTAGTAATTTCCATCTCTTCCCAAAAACTTGTTGATGAATTTGAAATTGCATTTTTTTTCAATCTATTTTTATTTGCTTTAATTTCTTTAACAACATTAATAGAAGAAATGATTAAAATTACGATAGACAAAAATTTTTTTTTAAAATTTCTCATTTTAATTATATACCAACCTATTAATCTCTATTTTACACATATTTAAATACTTATGCAAATCATTACTATGAAAATAAGAATTAGTGGGCATACATAAATTTTATATTGCATAAGTTTTAGCAACAATAGACTTCTTGGAGAAAAAATTTATGCTATTTTCAATCTTCAACATAATTTCTAAAATTTTTTTTCTAGCACTTCATATAATAAACCCAAATTCATTTCCTAAACCACTATCTCCAGATGAAGAAAAAGAATATTTTAAAAAAGTTGTCAGCGGTGACAAGAAATCTAAAGAAAAATTGATAAAGCACAATTTAAGACTCGTAGCACATATAATAAAAAAATTTAATCTTTCGTCAGAAAATAATGAAGATTTAATCTCAGTTGGAACAATTGGATTAATTAAAGCAGTAAACACTTTCAAAATTGAAAAAGGAATAAAATTTTCAAGCTACGCATCTAGGTGTATAGAAAACGAAATATTGATGTATTTTAGAGGTGCAAGAAAAAGTTTTTTAGACATTTCCATGGCTGATCCTATCGAAACTACTAAATCAGGTAGTACACTTACATTAATGGACACACTTACTGATAACCATTGCTTTTTTGATGACATTTTCAATAAAATTAACATAGAAAAATTAAGTGATTGTATATCTAAAAATCTTACAAAACGCGAACAAATGATTATAAATTTTAGATATGGTCTTTTAAATAAAAGGGTACCATTAACACAACAAGAAGTCGCAAAAATAATGGGAATTTCAAGGTCATATGTCTCTAGAATCGAAAAAAAGGCACTTGATATTTTGCAAAACACTTTGAATAAAAGTTTCGATAAAAATAAAAGGTGATACTTTAGTAGTTACTACAAGAAAAGGTGAATTTTCCGAGCGCGGCTATCTGCCAACTTTGGAATTTTCAATAGACTTCCTATAACTTGAAAATATCAATTTTTTATAGATTTTTTTTTAAAACAACATAAATTTCGCAGGAATACTTAAGAAAGTCTAATGGATTATTCGCACACTGGTTTTATAATATTTTCAATTTCACTAAAAATTTTTAAAACTCCATTTTTTTTATAACTTTCTATATTCAGTACTATATCTGGATCGTGTGCACTTTTTCTTATCAAACACCATCCATTGTGATTTGATTCATCGAAAATTAACCTTATTCCTTCTGGTGTTTCGCTATCAATCTTGCAATTTGGAATTTTTTTGTAATAATTTTCAATTTTTCTAATTATTTTTGAAATTTCTTTTTCAGGGTCTCTACTTTTAGTTTTTATCCTTATTTCTTTAGTTTCTTCTGCAGATTTAAAACCTTCACATAGGTCAATAATTTGTTTATTGTCTACTTTTAGTTTAATCATTTCAATTATTATCTTTACTGCCAAGTATGAACCATCATCTCTAAAAAAATTTTCTTTAAACGCTGCATGTCCAGATGTTTCAATAGCAATATAACACGGTTGGCCTATTTCGTTAAGTTTTTTAGCAGCACTTATCACATTTTGATAACCACGTTTTTCTCTAAATTGAAATCCACTGTTTTTTTCTATGAAAAGTTTCAAATTGTCAGAAGTAACAGAGTCTGTTACGATTACAGAATTAGGATATTCTTTTAGTATAATTTTAGAAACAAGTGCAACAAGCATGTCTTTAGTTATTTCATTTCCGTTACCATCTATGAAAAAACTTCTATCTACGTCTGCATCGAATATGATTCCTAAATCAGCGTTGTTGTCTTTAATTGCTTTTTTTGTATTTTCAATTGCTTTTTCATTTTCAGGATTCGGATGACATTCTGGAAAATTTCCGTCTGGTTCCAACGAAATACTTCCATATGTATCGGCACCAAGTTTATCTAATACTTTATAGACAAAAAAACCTCCTACACCATTTAAAGCGTTTACTATAATTCTAGTCCCTTGAAGTGGTCTATCATCCCCTAAACTTTTTATAAATAAACCTTTTAAAAATTCGCAATACTTATCCATCAGATTGATTTTTCTTACATTACCTTTTGAATTAGTCTTTGGAAAATCAAATTCATAAGCAATTTCAATAATTTTTTCTATATCTTTTGATTTTAAACCACCTTCAGCTGTAAAAAATTTAAAACCGTTATATTCTTTAGGATGGTGACTTGCAGTAATCTCAACTGAAGCACAGCACGATAAGATTTCTGTTGCCATTGAAATTGCTGGTGTTGAACACAAAGAACAATCGTAAACATATACGCCGATTGAGGCTAATGAATTTATGAATATGTCTTTAAAACGAATTCCAGATAAACGAGAATCATGTCCAATGGAAATTTTTTGATCCGAAATTTCTATATTTTTATTATTTTTCAAAAAGATAGAAAAAGCAATTGCAATTTTTTTTGCTGTTTCATTGCATATTATATTTCCATTATCAATGTCTACAACTCCCCTGATGTCCGATCCACTTTTCAGTTTTTTCCAATCAAGTAGATTTTTCAAAATTAGACTTCCTTTCATATACTTCTATATAGAAAATTTTGGCAAGTAAACCAGATTTTAACTCGGATGTGAGAAAGAAGTCTAGTAGCACAAAAATAAGCTCTATTTATGGTTTATGGTTAAAAAAATATTTTGGATTGTTGATAGAATTGTATAAATAATGTAATATAAATATAAAGATGAATAAATGGTATTAGGAGGTGATTTATCATTAAATTCGGCCAAAAAATTTCATCGTTGTTATTTTCGTTTATTTTTATTGCGTCATCTTCAACAAATGTAATTGCAGATTCTAAAAATAAATTTTCCAAAAAAAATCTGAAAGAAATTAATAAAGAAAATTACATTTTTAAAAATTTAAAAATGTTACCGAATAAAATTAAAGAAAATATTGAAGTATCAATTTTATTTGGAACTATAATCACTGGTTTGACTGTTTATTTTGCTAGAAATAAAAATATTGATATTCCTGGTTGTTTTAAAAAAGATTACGATTTTTTTAAAAGTAAAAAAAAGAACAAAGAATTTAAGGATAAAATTGAAAAAATCTACAAAAAAGAAGCATGTAGGATTAACGATAAAGATTTAAAAGATATTATTCTTAAAACTTTAGGAGAAATTGTTAAGATTTTAGACGAAGGTTTCACTGAAAGTCTTGATCATAAAGTAAGTTTTTTGATTAATCTATTCGCTGATGATAAAAGTAAAATACATTTAACTAATAATAAACCATCTCAGAATGTTCAAGAAAATAAGACAGTCGATGTTGTTGAGTCAGATAAATCAAGTGATAAGGATAGTGATATAGAATTTATAAAAGAAAAAAAAAGCGAAATGGAAATATCCGATTATAATATAAAAAAAGAACGCAAAGAAATGGCAACAAAACATAAAACATTTATAAAAAATTTTAATGAAAAATATTATAAAAGTGACTGGCCACTATTTCCAGAGGACAAAGAAGAATTTAAACAAATAAAAACCATGAACCTTATAAAAAGTAACCATATTGAAATAAAAAAAATTATTGATGAAAGTTCACAAAAAGAATTAGCGATAGCAACATATGCAGAGTTAATGTGGTCATTTCGTATTGTTTATAGAGAAGATAGAGTAAAAAAGTACAAAATTTTTGATCATTTCAAAGACATAATTACACTTGTCACAGTTGAAAGTAATGCTGATCACTTTCGTCGTTGTATGAAAAATCTTTTCGAACAATTTCACATTCTCGAAAAATTATATACCAAGCATGAATATGTGTTGATAAGCAATGCAATCTTTACTATTCATTCAAATTTAAAAAATTTATATGAAGGAAATTCAACCGAAGATAAACATTCTTATTTACCAACATTAAAAGAAGACATTTTAGTTGAAAATATAAAAAAGGCAATAGAAAAGTTAGATTCAGCTAAAAATGTTCCTTTAAAAATTATAATTTTAAATATTAAGTCTAAATTATCAAAAACTATAGATGAATTCAATAAAAAATGGAAAGACGATACTAAAAAAGGTTCAAAAGAAAGTAAATATATTTTTGGCGTACCATTCGATGAAGGTGGCAGATATGTACCTTATATAAATAAAAACTCAAATTTAAAAAAATATCTTGGTAAAGGCGGTGAAGGCAAAGTAAAAATTTGTTACGACAAAGTAGATCAAAAAAAAGTTGCTGTAAAGTCTTTCACCAAATCTAGTGATATCCCTAGGATCGAAAATAATTATGATAAATTAAAAAATATAGATAGTGAGCATATAGTAAAAGTCCTAAATTTGATCACCAATAACGAGAAAGGCCGTCGTCGCAAAGCAGTTTTAATTATGGACTATGTTCCTGGCCATGAGCAAGTTGCAACATACTCGTATCGTCAAACAAAAGATAAGGTTTTGGATTTAGTTATTGGAATTACAAAGGGTATTAAGGCAATGCAAGATGCAAAATTACGGCATCCTGACTTAAGACAGCATATGAATAACATTATTGTTGACAAATTTGGAAAAGTAAAAATTATTGACTATGAGTTAGCAACAAATTTTAGTGATAGTGATCATCCAAACATTATTTATGGAAATATTGTTGACACTTTGTCTTGTGTTGGGACAATACTATTTAATAGTTACAAAGATTTATACAATAAATTTTTGGAAAAATTCAAAAATTTAAATCTTCGTCAAGACAAATATAAAGATAAAATAAACTACAGTTTTGATTTGCCTATACGATTAGGTGAAGGAAATGAAAGAGATAATCTTTTGCCAACTTTTGATTATTTAATAGAATTTTTAGAAAAAATGAAAAAATCTTTATAGGTTCATTAGACTTCTTTCCTAACTTGAAAATATCAATTTTTTTTGTAGTTAGGAAAGAAGTCTTTTGTATTTTTTTAAATCTTTACGTAATCTCTCATTTTTTTAAATTTTTTTTTACCAATTCCTGAAATATTCATCAATTCTTTTATATCTTCAAATCCACCGTTTTCTTCACGATATTCAATTATTTTTTTAGCAGTGACACTTCCTACTCCAGGAATCATTGTAAGCATTTCGTGTGATGCTGAGTTAATATTTATTAGATAGTCTGGTATAATCTTATTCTCTTCATCTTTATTTTGAAAATTAATCTCTTTTTTAGTAATATCTAAATTTGGAATATGAGGTACATAAAATAGATTGTACAATATTATAAATGATGTCAGAATTAAAGATATACCAATTAAAATTTTTTCTGATTTTTCTACTTTCAAATAATTTCTCCAATATACTTCTTTCGTGACTTGAAAATACCAATTTTTTATAGATTTTTTATTAAAACAATAATGGAAGTGACGTTTTGAAAATTAAAAAAGCTGTAATTCCAGCTGCAGGACTAGGAACAAGAGTTTTACCAGCTACTAAGGTTATGCCAAAAGAGATGTTTCCGCTTGTGGATAAACCTGCTATTCAGTATATTGTTGAAGAAGCTGTTGCTTCTGGAATAACAGATATATTGATTATAACAAATCGTGGTAAAAATATAATAGAAGATCATTTTGATAGGGTCCCAGAGTTAGAAAAAAATCTCTTGGATAATAAAAAAAATGAATATCTTGAAATTGTTAAAAAGATATCATATATGGCCAACATACACTTTATACGACAAAAGGAAACAAAAGGTCTTGGACATGCTGTACTATCAGCGAGATCTTTTATAGGAAATGAACCATTTGCTGTCTTATACGGCGATGACGTTATACTAAGTAAACTACCAGTTTGTGCTTCAATGGTTTCTCTTTTTGAGGAGTTTCAACTAGGAGTTGTTGGAGTTCAAGAAGTTTCTAGATCGGTAATTTCGAGATATAGTTCTTTAAAATTAGAAATTGTAAGAAATAGAGTTTTTAGATGTACTGATATGGTCGAAAAACCTTCTGAAAAATTTATAATGTCTCCGTATGCAATTTTAGGACGTTGTATTTTACCACCAGAAATCTTCGATATCTTAGAAAAGACTAAACCAGGTGTGGGAAATGAGATTCAACTTACTGATGCCATGAAAATCTTGGCACAATCGAAATCAATGATTGCGTATGCGTTTGATGGTGTAAGATATGATATAGGGAGTAAATCTGGGGCTCTTGAGGCCTCAATACAAATTGCAATAAATCATCCAGAAATAGGTGATAGATTTAGAATTACTCTTAAAGAAATGGTAAAAAAATTATAATAAATTAGAACCTGTCTTCAATACTGAAAAAATCGCTTTTTGGATCTTTTTCCACAAAACATCCTTAAAAATACTCGAAATACAGCAAGTATTTCTACGTTTCTTGCCTTGTTTTGAGAAAAAATCTCTCAAAAATTCGATATTCCACACTATTGAAGACAGGTTCTTAAACTCTTCGTAATTTTTTGACTATTGGAGTCAATACAGCCTGAACATAATTTGCTTCAGCTTTAGTCCCATAAATTTTCGTTAGCTCAACAGCTTCGTTCACAGCCACTTCAAAAGGAACGTTATTTTTAATTATCTCGTAAATTCCTATACGTAAAGCACATTTTGCAACACGAGATATTCTGTCAAAATTCCAGTTTTGAATATTTTCTTTAATCAATTCATCTATATTTTTTATATTTTCTATAACACCCTTGAACAACGAATTGGCAAAATCATTAACTGAGCCATCAACGTAGTTTATTCCAAAAGTTTCAGAAAACAAAAGTTCGAATGCCTTTTGTCTTGATCGTGTTCTGTTCATATGCAATTTCTCCTTCGAGATTTGAAAAAAGTAACACTTTACAAATTATACTTTCTTTGGTAAATCCAAAATTTGGATATTTTTATCTTTAATATGAATATACTTTGGCTCTTTTTTGCAACCCAAAGTATAGCAACTGTCGTACTTATCTGTAAAAGTACTGTCATTTAGTGAACCTCTTATGAGAAATTTTCCTTCAAGCTTTTCTTTAATGTCATCTCTACAAAAAGCTGTACCTAGCTCCGTTTTGGATATTTCGTCTTCATTTAGTTCGCGTCTAAATTTATTGATAAATTCCATTTTAAACAAAAGTTTGTCATAATGAAAATGATCTTTGTATACTTTTTCACCATAATTTGTAGAAAATTCATCTTCAAGTAGGGAACAAACAGTCAAATAACCAAATTGACTAATAGTCTTTATAAATTTATGAATGTTTTCAAATTTATTTGGTATTCCTCCGCTAACAGCAAGACCATCATTCCAAAAATTAACTACAGATGGCATACTATATGACAATCTGTATATATCTCTTAATAATTCTTTTGAATTATCTCCATATTTAGACTTACACTCAATTATTGCGGTGTTATTCAATTGTGATGATCTTCCGAGAGAGCAATCTTTTATAATATGAACATTTTCTGGAAATTCTTTTTTTGCTGCCAATATAGTAGTCAATATTTCCATCCCGTTAAGATGTTCTATATTCTTGATGTTTTTAATATCATCACTATTGGGTTCAGTCCCATCGCTTTTGTTTACCATTTCTCCTTTGCTATTCTTAATAGGTTTTTTAAGATCAACAGATTTATTACTAAAAGGACTTCCTATTATTAAAAGTTTTACGTTATTTTGTAGACCTTCATTTATTTTAGTTTCTAATCTATCAATAAATTTTTTGAAAACATAAAGAAACGATTGATAATCTCCATCTTGAGATGAAATAATGTATATCTCATCTTCTTTTTTAAATTCAACAACATTACAAAGTGAACTCTTTTTTACTTTATTCACTGAGTAATTTTCCAAAGATTGCTTTTCGACTTCTGCTTCTCTATATTTTATATAATTTTCAATCAAATTTTTAATATATTGAAAGCTTTTAACATAACGATCACCCATTTTCAACGGGTCAATTTTGGCAGTCAACATTTTAATTAATTGAATTTTTTGTATATTCTTTTCTTGCTCTATTTCTTGCTCTATTTTCTTTTCTTTTTCTCTTTTCTCATAAGTCCATGAGTCCATAAATTTATGTAAATCCTTAATAATATCTGTGTCTTTATCTGTGTCTTTTTCTTCTGTCATACTATCTAAATCGTATGTTATTCTATCTACATCGTAAGAAATATCCGAAACATTGTCTTTCTTACTTTTACTATCAATCGGACGTTTGGCATTTCGTAATTTATTAAATAATTCAACTTCTTTTTTAATTTTATTCTTACTGTAATGTTCTTCTAAATCTTTAATTGACTTTACTTCAATTAATTCTTCTTCTTTTGAAATTTCCTCGTGACTGTAATGTTTTTGCTTTTTCAAATTCGCAAGTAATTTTTTCCTAATCTCTTGTTCTTTTTCTGAAACTTTATCATATTTTTCAAGTAATTTTTCGCCATAACTATAGTAATAATAACCTTTCAGATCTTCATATAATTGTTCTTTAAGTGATCCTTTTATACCATCTAATTTTCCTTGAAGGAATTTCTCTGCTTCTAAATTTAGATCGTACCCATCTATATCGTCATCACCAGATAAGCCTTTGATTAATTTTTCTGATTTATTTTCTTCTACGTGATCAAGCGTCTTATAAAGATTAACATCATCGTAACCATCCTGGACTTCACTCAATTTTGTTTTAGTTAATTTTTCTTTTTTATATTTTTCGTATTCGTTTAATATAATTCCACCACCACAAAGAAATAAAAGACTAGTTAATGAAAGTATTGCTACATCCGAAAGAGATTTTTTTCTCATTTGCTTTACATTTTGAATCTTTATCTGCTTTGTATTTTTCATATCAGAGACAACAGGTTTATTTGAAGCCGATACGCATGGAAACGCCACAATTAATGAAAACAAAATTGCTAACTTCTTTCTTATCTTCTGTTCGATCATGTACATACCTCTTTAAAATATTAAACAACGCTTCGTCGTTTAGTCACTGCGAGCTTAAATAGCAATCTAAGGAATGTTTCATAGTTGACATAAAAAAAAAAATATTGTATTGTGTGTAGGCTCTATCTTCCTTGGAAAAGAACGATAACCATGAAATTTATTCCAGAAGCAATTTCCTCGAAAATTCGATATTTCTTACTATTAAATGCAGGTTCTTAACGATTTTATATTTCCTAATAAAATATTTTATACTATTTTAATATTAAAATCAACTAAGTTATGTTATAAATTAAGCGCGTTTGCGCTTAAAATATTATATATATGGAAAAAATATTTTTATTAAGGAGTAAAGGTAGTTTGAAAAAATTCATTGTTACTTTACGAAACTTATTTTTGTTGACTATAGCTTCCATATCTTTTTGTACCGCTAGTGTTATTTTGAAAAAGCTTCCAACTTGCACGGCGGGCCTTTGTACAATCAAAAATTTTTTAGCAACTGCCATGCAACCGGTAGGGCAAACTTTATATATATGGGGTGGCGGTTGGTTTAAGCATGAGGGAAAAGATGGAGATATAACATACGGTTCAAACAAAATCGGAATGTATCCAGAATGGAAGGAATTCTACGAAAAACAAAAATCTGATTATAATTTTTGTGACTATGCTATAAGCGAAAATGGTATTGCTATAGCACCTTTGGAACAATATTTACATGTTGGCTTAGATTGTTCTGGTTTTGTTGGTTGGACTGTTTATAACACTTTAAATACCGAAAGCGAAAAGTCAGTTTTTGTGAATACAGCAAAAACTATGGCTAAAATATTTTCAGAAAAAAACAAATTCGGAACTTACAATGATTTCGGACAAATCGAAAAAATAAGACCTGGTGATATCATAAGCATTACTAATGAATGGGTTTCAAGCCATGTTTATATTGCCTTAGGCCAGTGCGAAGATGGAAGTATTGTAACAATTCAATCCACGCCTCCTGGTGTTAGAATTTTGGGAACTCAAAATCATGAAGGGAACTATGACAGTCAAGCTGCAAAACTTGCAGAAAATTATATGTCAAAATATTATCCAGAGTGGTATGCAAAGTTTCCGCAGTGCAAAGCTACTAAGCCGAATGATTACAGAAAAGACAGCAGCCAAATGATTTGGGAAATTTCAGAGTCTAGCATCATGAAAGATCCAGATGGCTACAGAAACATGAGACCAGAAGAAGTTTTAAAAGATCTGTTCGATGAAAAAAGTTAAAGATAAAAGTTTGTGTTTATTTGGTTCTTTCTCAACACAATAAGTTGCTGATAATCGGACTTTATCATTCATTTTTCTTATAATAATTATAATAATCTGATTCTATGTCTGAAAATCCAAAACGTAAATGCAAAAAATGTCACTAACCACGTTCCTTACGTAAAGTACCATCAATATCAAAAACGGCAAGTTTATTAATTTTTAATCCACCTATCTGGAAACTCAAATTTTAGTTTTTAAATTCTATTTGCCCATCCTTAATTTTTATAATTTTGTGACATATGTTTGCAACTGAAACATTATGCGTAACAATAATAATTGTTTTTCCATTTTTGTTGATTTTTTCAAATATAGCAAGAACTTCGTCACCTGTTTTTTGATCCAAAGACCCTGTAGGCTCATCTGCTAAAATTACATCTGGATTATTAATAAGTGCTCTTGCAATTGCTACTCTTTGAGATTGACCTCCTGATAGTTCACTACATTTCGATTTGATCTTATGCTCAATTCCAAGTTCACCAAGTATTTTTTTAATTCTGTTCTTTTTATCAGATTTATTTTTTGAGTAACTAATTGGAATTTCAACGTTTTCATATACTGTATAATCATTAATTAAAGCATAATTTTGAATAATAAATCCAAAATTTTTATTACGAAGTTCTGAAAGACGTTTGTCAGAAAAATTATTAACATTTTGATTGTCTAAAAGATACTCTCCAGAGTTCACTTTATCTATTAGTCCTATAATATTTAAAAAAGTCGATTTGCCTGAACCCGAAGCACCGACAACTGCGATCATTTCACCTTGGTTTATTTTTAACGAAATGTCTTTTAAGGCAAAAATCTCGGTTTCCTTTTTTCCGTAAATCTTATTAATTTTTTTAAATTCTATTAATGCCATTATTCTTTTCTCCGTAAAAATTCATTAATACTTTTCTGTTTTAGTCTATAACCAACAGGTAAAATAATTAAAATTACTAAAAACATTGCTATTGCCA
>Ga0209737_10002261_pt1 | contig 13479 bp, 10 predicted proteins | sample TergutCu122P3_FD_187284 | JGI IMG/M metagenome (GOLD analysis project Ga0209737, IMG submission 187284) | Cubitermes ugandensis P3 segment gut microbial communities from Kakamega Forest, Kenya - Cu122 P3 (SPAdes) (version 2) | ecosystem: Host-associated > Arthropoda: Insects > Digestive system... | reverse complement strand
GAAAAATAGGAGAAGTAAATGGAAAATAATGCGACATCTCCAGTTATGCCTAGCGCCCTCTGAAATCATTGATATTCGGGGGGTAGATTAGGAGTTTTGAGATTTATAAAATCGGAAACTCTCACGGAATAAGAGTGAAAGCCAATACACGAAAATCTTAACGTATCGTTATGGTATTCAGGGTCAATTTGTAATGTGTACTTTCCTGTTTGGTCGGAAACAGTGCCAACATTTTTTCCAACAATGCCAATATTTACATATTCGACTGGTATTTCGCTGTTCGTTTCAAAAACAGTACCCGATATCGGCTGTCCAAAAAGCAACACATTGATGCTTAATAAAAAGAAGAGAATAATAAAGAACTTCATATTGAATGATTGAATGTAATTTACATTGGGTAGAATCTTGTCCGATACTTGTCCCGAAAATACAAATACCGGTTGAACCTTGTGTTTCCACAAGTCACGAAAGGCGATTTTGATGTAATGATAAAGCATTTTTTATGATTTGTTATTCGTCCATCAATTCTTTCAATTTTTCGGCGTCTGGCAAAAAACCCTTATATTCCGGAGGTAACTCTCTTGCTGTGCGATACGTTGTAACACCCATAGGTTTGGATGTATCCTTAAAGGCAAATTCCACAATCTTATTGCTTTTTTCCTTGCAAAGAATAATGCCAATGGAAGGGTTTTCGTGTGGTTTCTTCTCGTATTCGTCCAATGCCGAAAGATAAAAATTCATTTTTCCGACATATTCAGGTTTGAACTCCTTCCTTTTCAGGTCAATGGCAACCAATGATTGAAGTTGTCGATTGAAAAACAGCAAATCGACAAAAAATTCCCTTTCATCAACAATCATGCGGTGTTGGTTGCCAATAAACGTAAAGTCATTCCCCAAAGCCATGATGAACTTTTTGATATTGAGAACAATCTGGTTTTCTATCACGCGCTCGTCTTCTTCGTCGGGGTCTTCGATTTCGATAAAATTAACCAGATACTCATTTTTAAAAGAACGAAGCGCCCTTCCTCTGAAATCGACTTCGGATATCGTTTTGGCAAAATTATTGGTGATAGTTCCCAATTGAGCATAGAGGTTGCTTTTGAGATTGTATTTTAATTTTTCGTGACTCCAAAACCCGACAGCACAGTTTGTGATATAAAATATACGCTCTTCATACGATTTTGCACCATTGATAATTGCAATATGATGTGAAAATCCAATAGACACAAAATTGCGTAATATTTCATTTATCTTTAATTCGTCAGATGGTATCTGACGATTTAGAACATCATTGCTATTTTCATGTATATCTGATATTTGTAATTCATCAGACGGCATCTGATGAATTTCGTCAGTTGGCAACTGACGAATTTGGGAATCCGGAATAACATGTTGCCATGCCTCATAAAACAATCGCATGTTTTTCAGGTTTGTGGTTGAAAAACCCCTCAAACCCGGTAATTCTTTTTGAAGTTGCGTTGAAATTACTTCAATAGCATTGGTACCCCATTTCCCTTCGCGGCTGTTTTTCGAAATGTACTCGCCCACGCTGAAATAAAGCATCAGCATTTCGCGATTAGCCAACAGCGCCGCCTGATAACGGCTTTTCAAAATCGCTTGCTTAATCGTCTTAATCGCTTGTGTATAATTCTTTTGTATCATTTTCTTATCTTCATAACGGTCTTACGTGTCTTACGGTCTTTTTCACACGTTCGCTATCCTCAGCACATCCGCAAATACCCCTGCAGCAGTTACTTCCGCGCCTGCGCCATAACCTTGTATCAGCATGGGCAGTTCGAAATAGCGGGCAGTGGTGAGTATGATGATGTTGTTGCTGCCTTCGAGTTCGTATGCAGGGTGTTTTATATCAACGCTTTGCAGGCTGATGGACATCTTGCCGTTGTCGAGCGTGGCAATAAAACGCCATTTCTTGTTTTGAGCGGCCAACTCCTTGCGCTGGGCTTCAAAACCGGCGTCTAATGCTTCCACTTTTTTCCAGAAATCGTCCGGCGTACCTTCGAAACATTCTGCCGGCAGGAAAGTCTGTATTTTTACATCTTCTTTTTCAACTGGATAACCAGATTCGCGAGCAAGAATGAGTATCTTGCGCACGACGTCTGTTCCGCTGAGATCAAGACGCGGATCAGGCTCTGAATAACCTCTTTCCATTGCTAAACGAATGGCTTTACTCATCGGGACGTCTTCGCTCAAAACATTGAAAATGAAGTTCAGTGTGCCTGATAAAACCGCTTCAATTTTCAGGATGCGGTCGCCACTGCGCATCAGGTCGTTGATGGTGTTGATGACAGGCAATCCTGCGCCCACATTGGTCTCAAACGCAAACCGCACGCCATGTTCCTTGGCGCTTTCCTTCAATGATTTGTAATGGCTGTATTCCGACGAACAGGCCACTTTATTGGCTGTCACCACCGACACATAATGTTTGAAAAGTGTTCCGTAAAGGGAAGCCACTGTTTCGTTACCCGTACAGTCAATAAAAACGCAATTGCGTATATTCAGTTCAAATATTTGATTGATAAACTTTTGAAGATCGCACGGTTCGCCTTCTTTTTCCAATACTTCAGCGTAAGCCATTGGTTCAATACCCGAAGACGAAATGTGCATTTTATCTAAATACGCAATACCTATCAGGTTGATTTTCAACTTGAAGTCATTCATCAGAACATCCTGTTGCTGCTGTATCTGCCGTAACAGATTTCCACCTACGTTGCCCACACCTACCAAAAACAGATTCAACTCCTTGTAATTCGACAAAAAGAAACCTTCGTGTATGGCATTGAGCGATTTACGCAAATGTACCCGGCGAATCACCAGTGAAATATTCAATTCCGACAAGCCTTGCGCCGTGGCAACAACAGAGATACCGTTGCGCGCCAGTGAACGGAACAGGGTGGCCGATATGCCGGGCGTATTGCACATGCGTTCGCCCACAATGGCGATGATAGACAGGTTAGTAACCACCTGCAGTTTTATTTCGCCGGTGATGTTGATTTCCTGGTAAAATTCCCTGTTTAAAGCATCAACGGCTATCTCGGCCTCGTCGGGACGCACGGCAATTGTGATGGAGTATTCCGACGAAGCCTGCGTTACCATGATGATGTTGATATTATGGTCGGTAAGTACCTTGAAAAACTGCGCTGATACATTGGTGATACCCACCAATCCTGTGCCTTGCATTGAAATGAGCGAAATATCGGCAATAGACGAAATACCTTTGATAGGCGATCTCTCATGCTCCTGCACAGACTTGCTGCTAATCAACGTCCCCCTGGCTTGCGGGTTGTAGGTGTTTTTAATGGCGATAGGAATATTTTTTTCATACACCGGCCGTATGGTAGGCGAATAGATGACCGACGCCCCGAAATGCGACAGTTCAATGGCTTCCGGATAGGTCAACTTCTCAATCGGTTGTGCTTTGGTTATGATATCGGGGTCGGCAGTCATGAATCCGTCCACATTTATCCACAGCATCAGAATCGAAGCATCCACAGCCGCTGCAATGACTGACGCCACATAATCGGCGCCACGTTTCCCCAGATTGGTGATGTTGCCATTACTATTACCGGCTATGTATCCGGGAAGAATGGCCACATGGTCGAGATGTGCAAACCGTTCAGTAATCAGTTGGTTACTTTTCTGAAAATCAATTTTGGCGTTGAGATAATCCGATTTGGTACAGATGATTTCGCAAGTGTTGTGGTATCTTGCATTGACAACTGTATTACTGAGCAAAAAAGCAGATAAACGAACGCCTATACTGAGTATCCGTGCGCGGGTTTTCGGCGTGAGGTCCTGCAACAGACACAATCCATAAAGCATATCTTCGTATTCGTTCAGTAGTTGTTGCACTCCGGCAAGTACGGATTGGCGCTGCACCTCTGGTACCAGAGTATTCACCACATCGTTATGCAGTTGGGCGATCTTCAGGATACCGCTTTTGTACTGTTCATCCCATCGAACTGCCTGTTCGGCCATCGCCAGCAACTGGTTCGTTACGCCTTCAAACGCCGATACGACCACAATACACGGTTCGCCCTGCGACTCAATAATCTCTTTCACAAGACCTACCGAACGTGCGTCGCGCATGGACGACCCGCCGAATTTTAAAACCCGCATTGACTAATAACTGAATAATTGAATAACTTAATAACTGAACCTCAAATTTCGAAACTTGAAACATTTACTTCTGCATTGGTTTTTTTAACTAATCCCTGCAATACCTTTCCAGGGCCTAGTTCGATAAAATCGGTAGCTCCATCGTTGATCATATTGAGTACCGATTGCGTCCAGCGGACGGGCGCTGTTAGTTGGGCGATTAGATTGGTCTTGATTTGTGTGGGATCGATAACTGCTTGGGTAGTAACATTTTGGTAGACGGGACAAATGGGCGATACAAAAACCGTTTCGTTGATGGCCTGTTCCAAAGCTACGCGCGCCGGTTCCATCAACGGTGAGTGGAAAGCGCCGCCTACGGGTAATTTCAATGCATATTTGGCGCCGGCTGCTTTCACTTTTTCGCAGGCTTCATCCATGGCGGCAACAGTACCGGAAATAACCAATTGGCCGGGACAGTTGTAATTGGCTGTCACTACTATGCCGTCAACCGATTCGCATATTTCTTCAACTATGGCGTCTTCCAAACCTATCACAGCCGCCATGGTCGATGATTCTATCTCGCAGGCGCTCTGCATGGCTGCGGCGCGTTTGGATACCAATAGCAACCCATCCCTGAACGACAACGCTTTACTTGCAACCAAAGCAGAAAATTCGCCAAGTGAATGTCCGGCAACCATGTCAGGGCAAAACTGGTCGCCCATCATCGAAGCCATTATAACTGAATGCAGAAAAATGGCAGGCTGTGTTACTTTGGTCTGCCTCAATTCTTCGTCGGTACCGGAAAACATGACATCAGTAATTCGAAACCCAAGCATTTGGTTTGCTTCTTCGAACAAAACCCGAGCCTGTTCCGATTGTTCATACAAATCCTTTCCCATACCGGGGTATTGCGCTCCCTGACCGGGAAAAATGTACGCTACTTTCATAAAATATAATATTAAAAAATTAAGGCGACAAAGGTAGTAAGATTTTTCAAAAAGATTTCGCCTACTTTTTGTAGACTTTGATTCTGTACTTGCAGTCTTCTTTTCCTTTAGCGATGGCGTTGAGTTTGCCTGTAATCAGTTTGCGGCGCAGGGGCGAAATTCTGTCGATGAAAAAAATACCTTCGATATGGTCGTACTCATGCTGGATGATTCGTGCTGCCATGCCTTCATATTCTTCGCGGTGGAACTGAAAATTCTCGTCAAAATATTCAATTTTTATTTTCGATGGTCGTTTCACTGATTCGCGTAACTTGGGAAAAGTGAGGCAACCTTCGTTATCCACCCAATCGTCGCCCGAACGCTCGGTGATTTCAAGATTGATGAGCACCTTCTTGAAAGTTCGCAGCATATCATCCGGTTTTTTTTCATCGGCCATGGCGGCGGCGTCAATCACAATCAGTCGTATGTTCAAGCCTATCTGAGGAGCCGCCAATCCGCAACCTTCGGCCTGATACATGGTTTCGTACATGCCGGAAATCAGTTGCTTCAAATCGGGATAATCAGGCGTTATGTTTTCGCTCTTCTTTCGCAACAGCGGCCATCCGTATATATAAATCGGTAATGTCATTTTAATTTTTGATTTCGATTTTTGATTTTCGATTAAATTTTATCAAATTGAAACCGCACCATCATCGGTTCCCACTCAACATTGCGTGAAAAACCGTAAAGCGCCCCTTCATTAATATCTACCACAATATTTGAAATGGAACAATCAATATGATAAGTGGCTACATGGTTGCCGGTCATGTCGTACACCAGGATGCTGTGTGTGATTTCAGAAATAGTATCTGTTATTTTTTTTTGTGTGTATATAGCAAATATATAATCACCGGCAACAGCAACATCCGAAAATCCGCCATGTGTGACGGTTTTGTCGATTTCGAGAAAACCATCGACTATTTTGGTTGCAGGTGGTGGTACAATATATTTTTCCCATTGAAGTTTAAACTTCTTGCCTGTGAAGCGGTAACATGACAGATAAGCAAAACTGCTGCTGGCATACACTACTTTCGAATGAATATCAGAATAGGCAATATTTCCCTGGAAACGATATACAATGTTTTCCATCGCATCGCGTTCACGGGGAATAGCAACAGATATGGGATAATGCCCATAATAATTCATCAATTTTGATTCTTTGTCATATAAACCCAGTAATCCATCACGGAAAAAACCAAGTGTCACATATTTGTTGTCATTTAGTTGCTCTACTCTGTTGATTCTTTTCCCTTTAAGTCGAAAATTTTGTCTGGACAGTTTTACTTTGTTGTTTTCAAATGAATATGTGTAATAACTGCGCATATCGGATTGATAAAAAGACAATGGCAGTTGCTGAATGAAGTTATCAGGATATTTCATACCGTCGTTCATTGAAAAATACATGGGTTGTCCGGTTTTTCTGTCGACTATTATACCGGCTTGGATAGTGTCCATTTTTCCGGTTTGGGTATTGTAAAAACGGATTCCTCCCGCATTAAACTGGTCAATCATAAATATATAATTGTTTTTCATTATCACAGACCCTTGAAAATAATACGGATATTCGCATACAGTATCTGCAATTAGATGACGGCTTGGTGGAATAACTTCATTTTGAAGCGGATGGTGGCAGGCAAAAGAAAAAACCATCAAAAAGACTAAAAGTAAGGGTGAAATATTTTTCATATTGTTTAATTACTGTTTTTTTCCAAATATCCTTGCAATAAAATCGTTGCGCTTATCTTGTCAATATTGGCTTTATCGCGCCTGTCCTTCTTCTTCATGCCCCCGTCAATCATAGCGCGTACAGCCAGTTTTGATGTAAACCGCTCATCTACCTTTTCAATTTCAATACCGGGAAACTTCTTTTTCAGCCGGTTGACGAATGGTCGAATGTAATGGGTCATAGTATCCGATTCAGAGCCGTCGAGCATCGTTGGGCAACCTACCACAATGCGCTCCACAGGTTCGGAGGCAATGTACCGTTCGAGCCAACTTTCCACCTCGCCCGAAGCCACGGTTTCAAGCCCGCCTGCTATCATTTGCAGCGGGTCAGTAACGGCGATACCTGTGCGTTTTTGCCCGTAATCAATACCAATGATGCGTCCCATCCTGAATAACTGAACAACTGAATAACCGATTAATGGCGCAAAGGTACGATTTATCCTGAATTATTATCTACAAAATTCAAGCGATATTATGATAATTGCGTATTTTTGTCGCCTCAATCATTCAGTTATTCAGTTATTCAGTTATTCATTTATTCATGAACGTATTATTAATCGGCTCGGGCGGCCGCGAACATGCTCTGGCATGGAAAATAGCCCAAAGTCCCGTTTTATCCCGTTTGTTCATTGCACCCGGTAATGCGGGTACGGCGCAGGCAGGAACTAACATCCCCATATCGGTAAACGATTTTGAGGGATTGGGTAAATTTGCATTGCTGGAAAACATCAATATGGTGGTGGTTGGCCCTGAAGAACCATTGGTAAAGGGCATTGCAGATTATTTCACAAATCATGCCGAATTGAAATATATTCCGGTGATTGGCCCTTCGGCGCATGGAGCGCAATTGGAAGGCAGCAAGGATTTTGCCAAGGAGTTTATGATGCGCCACGGGATTCCCACTGCTGCCTATCGCAGTTTTACAGGCGAACAGGAAAAAGAAGCGCAGGAGTTCATTCGCAGTCTGCAACCGCCTTACGTATTGAAAGCCGACGGGTTGGCAGCCGGAAAGGGCGTAGTCATTGTTAATTCACTGGAAGAAGCCTTTGCTGCTTTACACGAAATGTTTTCCGGTAAGTTTGGGGCTGCTGGCGAAAAAGTGGTGATTGAGGAATTTCTTTCGGGGATTGAGCTGTCGGTATTTGCGCTCACTGATAGCGAAAATTACCTGATACTGCCCGAAGCCAAAGATTACAAGCGCATTGGCGAAGGCGATGCCGGATTGAATACCGGCGGTATGGGCGCTGTGTCGCCTGTTCCGTTTGCAGGAAAGGAGTTTATGGAAAAAGTGGAAACCCGTATTGTGCGCCCCACCGTTGAAGGGCTTCGCAAAGAAGGGATTACCTACAAAGGTTTTATCTTTTTCGGACTGATTAAAGTAAACGGCGAACCGATGGTGATTGAATACAACGTCCGCATGGGCGATCCTGAAACGGAAGTCGTTATTCCGCGCATCGAAAACGATTTGCTGGAACTGCTGCAATCAGTGGCTGACGGAACACTCAACCAGCAAACCATATCAGTAAATCCACAAACAGCGACAACTGTGATGCTGGTATCTGGCGGCTATCCCGGAAATTACGAAAAAGGGATAACAATAGAAGGATTGGAATCAACTACTGGCTGTTTTGTTTTCCATGCAGGAACTGCCAGCAAAAACAAACAAACGGTAACATCAGGCGGCAGGGTGATTGCCGTTACCGCCCTGGCCAATGATATGAAAACATCTTTAACTAAATCTAACGAAAATGCCGGAATCATCAATTTTGAGGGAAAATATTTTCGAAGAGATATTGGGTTTGATCTGAAGATTTAAGAAACTACCATAGCAAATTATAAAACTCCTCAACTCAATCGCGTCTTTGCATGTAAACACCACCACCACCGGGAGGAGGGCCGCCTTCCATTCTTATTGGCATCCCCCCTGGAGGAGGACCATCCATTCTTCGAATACCACCGCCATCACCGGGGCCGCTCGGACCTTGCATCTGTGAGCCGCCGCTGCCAAACGAATTGAAACGGTACATAAAACTAATCATCGCAAACTGTCCCAGCGTATTGGAGCGAAGGTCTTCTATATAGTTGTCTGTGGTAGTTCGCGAATAGTTTTTGTTTTGATTAAGGATATCGTAGATACTTAATTTGATGGTTCCCCGTTTATTTTTGAATACCTGTTTTGACAGACTGGCATTCAACAGGGTCATATCGCGGTTAAAATCATCGCCATAGCCACGGTAGAAATCATAATTGACGCTGGTGGTCAGGATGATACTCAACGGCAGGTTGAGGAACATTTCGCCAGATGCGCGATGATTGAAATAATCGGTAGTGGCTTTGTTCTGCATCGAATAAACAGCACGGTTATATCCCAACCGGTATGAACCTGCAAGTTCTATCCAGTCGTTACGATAGGTCAGACGAAGCGTTTCGTTGATTCTGCTGTTTTTGGTTTTGTTTTCGATTTTATTCTCGACTCCATACTTGTCCCAACCGCCAGTAATGTTGACACTGTTGCCGTAACTTGCCATCAAGGTATTGCTGAACGACAGTTTTGTTTTCGGTATTGGGAAGTTCATCATCACGTTGGCGCCAATATTATATACGCCGTTTACGTTCACCGGCATTACGGTCTGTTTTCCGCTTGCGTCATACATGCTCGAATTGACGATGCTGTTGTTGGTGGTGCTGAAATTCAACGAGGTGATGAATGTGCGCAAGTTATTTGCATTAAAATTATTGTATTGCACCATCATGTTGTGGCGGAATGCCGGTTTCAATTCCCTGTTCCCAATAAATTCATAAAGCGGGTCGGTATTGTCGGCCACCGGTTGCAACTGCTGTATCGAAGGCTGTTGCGTCATTCCACGATAGTCGATGCGCAACTGGCTTTGCCGTGTTTGCCCGTAGGTAAAATTGACTGTTGGCGAGAAGTTGAGCACATTCTGTTTCAATGGGTCGCCGTTTCCGCCGGTGATGCTGGTGAGTGATGACGGCTGCAATCCCATGCCCAGCGTATAATTGTATTTATCGCGGCGCGTGTTGAACCGGACATCGGCCTGCTGGTTGATGTATGTATTCTCGTAAAGTGTCGAATAACCAGTATTGAATATATCGTATTGTTGGGTCAGTTCGTTGTAATCATACGTCCGTTTTTCCGATTTGGTATTGTTGCGGCTGTATAAATACGAAAGTTCCAGATAGCGGTCTTTGCCCACAGGCTCCACATACGACGCACGTGCGCTGTAATTGTAGCCGTGGTTGTTGTTGGTATACGTCTGGTCAACAATATCTTTTGTTTCGATGAATTTATCAAATGAACTGTTGATCTGCCAATTTTCACCATTGGCTTTATTATTTGACCATCCATAATTCAGGTTCACCGAAAGAGTACGTCCCGGTTTATCGAAACTGTGGCGCCACAACATCATACCTGATGTTGAAAACGATGTATTTTCAGAGTAGGAATTTGTTTCGCCCAGGTTGATTCTGATGTCTGAAGGAGTAAAGGTTTCGTAATTATAATCGCTTACGGTCGAACCACTGCCAAAGTTCAGATTTGGACGGAACAGAATGGAATTTTTTTCGTTGATCGTATAATCCAATTCAAGATTCATGCGGTGGTTTTGTGACTTTCTCTCCTGCAATTGCCATTGGTTGTAATTCAGCAAACTGTCGCCAACAAAGTTGATGCGGTTACTTGTCTGTTCGGCAATGCGGTCGACAACGTTGAACATATAATTGGCACCTAATTTCAGTTTGTCTCCAAATTGATGATTGGCATTGAATCCGCCGGAAGTGGAAGTGCTTAGTCCACCGCCGCCCGACGACATGCCGAATCCGCCAACGTTCATCATCGTCATTCCGCCACCGCCGCCGGTACCCATCCGGCCACCACCGCCACCACCGCCACCACCACCGGGACTCATTATCATTACAGCACCACCGCCACCACCGGGGCCACCAGGCCCTCCACCGCCGGGACGACGACCACCGCCACCCATACTGCTCATCACATCGCCCATGAAATCGGTAAAATTCAAGTTATTGGTATTGTTACTTGACAGCAAGGCAGCCAGTTGTGTACCGCCCTGGAAATAAGCGAGAAGCCCATTAACGTCGTAGCGTTTGTCGGTGCCATAGCCGGCCTGTGCACGACCAAACATACCGTTGCTGTTGCCGGGACGGGTGACAAGGTTGATGATTTTTTCGGTATCGTCATCCTCGATACCCGTAAACCTTGCCTGATCTGACCTGCGATCGACCACCTGCACCTTGTCGACCACATTGGCCGGCAGGTTTTTTAGGGCTACTGCAGGATCGTCGCCGAAAAACTGTTTGCCGTCAACATACACTTTCGAAATCTGTTGTCCGCCGGCAGTAACCGTCCCATCTGATTCGACTTCCACGCCGGGAAGTTTTTTGAGCAAATCTTCCACCACGTCACTATCCTGTATCCTGTAGGCAGATGTGTTGAACTCAATAGTGTCCCTCTTGACGATAATCGGGTTGAATTTGGCCGATATCACTACTTCGCCAAGCTGCATATCCTTTTTTTGCATGGCGAGGTTACCCAGATTGACGGTTCGTGGCGTACCACTCAACGAAAATGGTTTGAATACCGTTTCATATCCTAAATAACTTACTACCAGCAGAAATTGTCCGGAAGGGACTCTGCCGATTTCATATACTCCTCTTCCGTCGCTCATGACGCCGGAAACATATACAGAATCGCTTGCTCTGACAACCATCACGTTGGCTGCGTCTAACGGTTGCCGTTCAATACTGTCAGTGAGTAATCCCCTGACAGTAAAAGTTGTTACTTCCTGTGCCGATAAACACTGGCACAACAAACAAAAAAAAGTAAAAGCAAAAAGTGAAAGAACTTTGGTCTTTGAGATCATATTCGAATGGTTCATTTGATTATTTTTTTTAAAATTTGCTTCTTTGACCAATATAAAACCAAATGGTTTATTTTGAACTTTCATTTTTAAGAAAGTTTAACGAAAAGGAAAAGTGTCATCCCAATACTTTAAAAAAAGTTCCTGACTTTAATACCGTATCAGCCAACGATAACGCCTTGCGGTATCACCCATTTGATAGATCAGGACAAGTTCGTGCGCACCGAAACCAAAACTGCGTGCAGTACTGAAATTGTACTCGTATGTATAGCTAATAAAAAGATTTTTAGAACGTATGCCAGCCATCAATGCGGTTATTTGCGGATAACGCCATGAGGCAGCCAGCCAAAAATCATCTCTGTAGGAAAACCGGGTAGTTATTTCACTCTGTACCAATCCATTTGAAGTAGCTTTTAAAAGGAAGGAAGGCGCTATATATGATTCCTTGCCTGCATCAAAACTGGTTCCGCCATGCAGGAAATAATGCCGGTATAACACATAATGATAGTCGAACTCGCCAAATCGAATAGACCGCTGAAACAGGTTGGATGCTGAAAAACCTATGTAATACTCCTGTTTTTTGTAGAATACGCCCAAAGCCGCATCGGGTACGTAAGCCAGATTACCAAAACCTTCTTTGAGCAACGGTTCCGGATCATTGAAATCCAACTTATGGGCGTCAATGCGCGTTTGCGACAAAGCAGCAGATAAGCCAAATGATAATTGTGAACTAAGCAGATCTATATGATAGGCGTAGGTATATTGCATACCGATACGGTTTACCAGGCCATTGAGGTCGTTATATACCAGTCCGCCCATACCTACTCTTCCGCTTTGCGAAGTGAGTTTACCTTTTTTTACAGCAACTTTGTGACGCAGCAACCGTCCATTACCACTGGCTGAAAATGTTTTTGGACTTACGCCAACTCCGATCATGTAATCGCGCGCCGATACCTGGAATTTGACTGTTCCATCGCTACCGGCCAAGGCCGGATTGACTATAAATCCATTAACAAAATATTGACTGTACACTGGCATCTGCTGGGTAAAAACATCTCCCAACATAAGGACAAAACAGATAAGCGTCAGGTAGAGCCTTTTTATCATGTACTTATCTGATAATTGTAACATTGCCGGTAATCGGCTTTGTGTTGTTGTTCAATATGATTCTGTACACATAAGAGTTCACCGAAAGGTATTTCCCTTTGTATTTTCCATCCCAGGGTTCAGGGTAGCCTTTTTGCGAACGATAAAGCAGCATTCCCCAATTACCGGAATAAACTTCCACAATGACATCAGGATACATCTCGCGAAGCAAGTTACGGGACGTTGAATTGGGATCGCCCACAGAGATTTCCCAACGATCGTTAAAGCCATCGTCATTAGGTGAAAAGGCATTAGGAATTCGCAGGCATTCTACATATCTATATCCAAGTTCAAATTTTGCCGTGAATCTACAGGAGTTGGCGTCGGTTACTTCAAGAGAGTATACGCCGGGACGCAAATCGGCAACATTATCTGATGTACCCCATGCAATTTCTTTCCATTGATAAGTGTATGGTTTTGTTCCTCCTGAAACCGTAGCCTGGATTTCTCCGTCATTCATTTCAGGGCAGAAAGCTTCTATGGACTTAAAATCCACCTTAAATCCTTCTGGCTCAGCTATAGTGAAAGTAGAAAAATCGAGGTTACAGCCGTTACTGTCAATAACCTGCAACTGGTATGCGCCAGCCGGCAGATGGTCGGCATTCGGA
>Ga0209737_10002260_pt1 | contig 13480 bp, 6 predicted proteins | sample TergutCu122P3_FD_187284 | JGI IMG/M metagenome (GOLD analysis project Ga0209737, IMG submission 187284) | Cubitermes ugandensis P3 segment gut microbial communities from Kakamega Forest, Kenya - Cu122 P3 (SPAdes) (version 2) | ecosystem: Host-associated > Arthropoda: Insects > Digestive system >... | reverse complement strand
GTCATCAAGAAAGACGGAAGCCGTGAGGCTTTTGACATTCAGAAAGTTATTGATGCAGTAGGTAAAAGTGCATATCGGGCATTGACGCAGTTCACAGATGATGAAAAGGACGATATCTGCCAGTATGTAGTGGACAAGGTCAATGAGATGGGTCCGGATGATGTGCCGATTTCGATAATGCATAATATAGTCGAGAGCGCACTTGAAAAGGTCAAGCCGATAGTTGCGAAAAGTTACCGCGATTACCGTAATTACAAGCAGGACTTTGTCAGGATGATGGATGATGTCTACAAGAAAAGTCAGTCCATCATGTATATTGGGGACAAAGAAAATGCCAATACCGACAGTGCCTTAGTTTCAACCAAACGGAGTTTGATTTTTAACCAATTCAACAAATCATTATATCAAAAATTTTTCATGACTACCGAAGAAATACAGTCTTGTCGCGATGGTTATATTTATGTTCATGATATGTCTGCCCGCCGGGACACGATGAATTGCTGTTTGTTTGATGTCGGTAATGTTTTGTCCGGCGGTTTTGAGATGGGTAATATCTGGTATAATGAGCCGAAAAGTCTTGATGTGGCGTTCGACGTTATCGGTGATATCGTGCTTAGTGCCGCCAGCCAGCAGTATGGTGGTTTCACCGTCCCTGAGGTTGACAAAATCCTTGAACCCTATGCAATAAAAACATATGAAAAATATATCAAGAAATATCAACGTCTAGGTGTAGCTTTGGAAACTGCCGAAGAGGAGGCTTACGCTGATGTAACGCGGGAGTATGAGCAGGGTTTCCAAGGCTGGGAATACAAGTTTAATACAGTTGCCTCAAGCCGTGGGGATTATCCTTTTATTGCCGTGACAGCCGGTTTGGCAACCAGTCGTTTTGGACGTCTTGCAACTATTTCAATGCTAAAAGTAAGGCGTAATGGACAAGGCAAAAAAGAGTGTAAAAAACCGGTTCTATTCCCCAAAATAGTATTTTTATATGATGAAGATTTGCATGGTCCGGGTAAAGAGCTTTCCGATGTTTTTGAAGCCGGGGTCGAGTGCTCAGCGAAAACAATGTACCCTGATTGGCTTAGCTTGACCGGCCGTGGTTATATCGCCAGTATTTATAAACGTTATAAGCGGGTCATTTCCCCAATGGGTTGCCGGGCTTTTCTTGCCCCTTGGTATGAGAGAGGGGGGATGAATCCCGCTGACGATGACGATATGCCGGTTTATGTCGGGCGATTTAATGTCGGCGCAGTTTCCTTGCATTTGCCGATGATTCTCGCTCGTGCAAGACAGGAGAGCCGTGACTTTTATGAGGTTTTGGACTATTATCTCAACTTAATCCGGCAGTTACACAAACGGACTTATGCTTATCTTGGCGAAATGCGGGCTTCAACAAATCCGTTGGCTTATTGTGAAGGTGGCTTTTTGGGTGGTACTTTGGATTTGAATGACAAGATTAAACCACTTCTCAAATCAGCAACATCAAGTTTTGGCATTACCGCCCTTAATGAATTGCAACAGCTTTACAATGGTAAATCGTTGGTCGAAGACGGCGCGTTTGCCCTTGAGGTTTTGGAACATATCAATAAACGGATTGGTGAGTTCAAAGTTGCAGATGGTCATCTTTATGCCATCTACGGTACTCCGGCTGAGAGTTTGTGCGGTTTGCAAGTGAAGCAATTCCGCGCTTTGTATGGAATAATCGAGGGTGTAAGTGACAAGGAGTATGTATCCAATAGTTTTCATTGTCACGTTACCGAAGATATTACCCCAATTGAAAAACAGGATTTGGAATATCGTTTTTGGGAGCTTTGTAATGGTGGCAAGATCCAATATGTCAAGTATCCAATAGATTATAATTTGGAAGCAGTTAAAACACTAATCAGGCGCGCGATGGAGTTTGGGTTTTATGAAGGAGTGAATTTGTCGCTGGCTTATTGTGATGATTGTGGGTATCAGGAGCTTGAGATGGATGTCTGCCCGAAGTGTGGCAGTGGGAATTTGACCAAAATCGACCGGATGAATGGGTATCTTTCGTTTTCGCGGGTGCATGGTGATACACGGTTGAATGAGGCGAAGATGATTGAGATTGCTGAGAGGAAATCCATGTGAGATATCATAACATAACAAAAGATGATATGCGAAATGGAGATGGGTTGCGCGTGGTACTGTGGGTATCAGGTTGCTCCCATTGTTGTGCCGGTTGTCATAATCCGGAGACTTGGGACCCAGCGGCGGGACTTTTATTTGACGAAGCAGCAAAGCAGGAAATAATTGCCCAGCTCAGTCAATCATATATTTCCGGCCTTACTATTTCCGGCGGTGACCCTTTGCATGCCGTCAACCGGCTTGAAGTACGTGAATTGATAAGCGAAATTAAAGAGCGATTCCCTCATAAGACTATCTGGCTTTATACTGGTGAGCTGTGGGAAAATATTTATCAAGAAACAATGCTTAAAAACATTGATGTATTAGTAGACGGAAAATTTGAAGAGGGAACAAAAGATGTAAAGCTACTCTGGAAAGGCAGTGCCAACCAACGCGTCATTAACGTACAAAAAACCCTCACCCAACCCAACCCCACAAAACCAATATTACATTGCACCAACTACACCAAGGAGTAAGTAACGCCTGCTATGCCACCGGCAATAAACATCTCGCAAGCGCCTCAAGCCGCCTTCTAGCGAGGCAACACATAAATCAGAACAAATTAGGCGTTAGCGCTGGAGAGAGTTTATTGCCGGTGGCATAGCAGGCGTTACTTACGGTGTACAAACAAACAAAACAGGAGCCCCCCCATGAACATAAAAATCAAATACCTCACCAACAAAATCGACAAACTAGAATACATCGCTGGCAAATCCGACTGGATTGACCTTCGAGCCGCCGAAGATGTCGAGCTTAAAGCAAATGAGTTCAAACTAATCCCCTTAGGCATAGCCATGGAACTACCCCAAGGATATGAAGCCCATGTTGTTCCCCGCAGCTCGACATTCAAAAATTACGGTATCATCCAAACCAATCACATGGGTATCATTGATTCATCTTATTGTGGTGATAATGACCAATGGTTTGTCCCCGTATATGCTTTACGCGACACAAAAATTTCCTTAAACGACCGCATCAGCCAGTTCCGTATCATCGAAAACCAACCAAAACTATCTTTCGAAGAAGTAACAAGCCTCAACCCCCAAAGCCGGGGTGGATTCGGCAGTACAGGCAGGCAGTAAAATAAACATTCAAAAATATCAAGTGTATATTTTTCTCCGGATAGGTAAAAATACCCAGTATCCATACAACCTAAAAGGAGCCAGCCATGAAAGAAACCACCCAACCGAGTCCCCCTACCCACGATGGTAACATGACCACCTCCCTCAAAGATACGATGACCTACCTAAACGCGCATCTTGGTGTTGAGCGGAGTTTTGATATTATCTACCGGACCATCCACGTCGGCGGGCGGGAAGCCTGTATATATTTTATTGACGGCTTCTGCAAAGATGAGATAATGAACCGGCTTATTTTCGACTTGATGCAGGTTAAACCCAAGGAGCTTCCGGACAATCCCCATGAACTGTTAAAAAGTACAATCTCCTATGTAGAAGTGGATTTGAAGACGAAATGGGATGATATAATCACGCAAGTCCTTTCCGGTGTATCGGCTATCTTTATCGACGGATATGACCAATGTATTTTGATTGATTCGCGGACATACCCCGCCCGCAATGTTGCCGAGCCGGATAAAGATAAAGCAATGCGTGGTTCGCGTGATGGTTTCGTCGAAACCTTGATATTCAATACCGCCTTAATCCGCAGGAGAATCAGAAATACAGACTTGACGATGGAAATAATGCAAGCCGGGAAAAGCTCAAAAACAGATATCGTCATCTGTTATATGAAAGGGCGGGTTGATGAAAAATTCCTTGCCCAAATCAGGAATCGGATAAATAATATCAAAGTTGATGCCCTGACGATGGGACAGGAGAGTCTTGCCGAGTGTCTTTATCAGAAAAAGTGGCTTAGCCCATATCCTAAATTCCGCTTTACGGAAAGACCGGATACGGCCGCCGCCCAGGTTCTGGAGGGACACATTGTCCTATTAGTAGACAATTCTCCCAATGTCATGATAACCCCAATTTCGGTATTTGATGTACTCGAAGAAGCCGATGATTTCTATTTTCCCCCGGTTACAGGCACATATCTACGGTTCGCCCGACTTATGATAGCGATTGCTACCTTTATAATAACCCCGCTATATTTGTTGCTTACCCAGAACCCGGCTTGGATACCGGAAACATTTCAATTCATTATGCTGAAAGAAAATACCAATATCCCGATTATCTGGCAGTTTTTAATTTTGGAACTGGCGATAGACGGGCTTAGGCTGGCGGCGGTTAATACGCCAACAATGTTAAGCACACCACTTAGTATTATGGCGGCTTTGGTACTTGGTGAATTTTCGGTTAAAAGCGGTTGGTTTAATTCCGAAGTTATGTTATATATGGCATTTGTCGCCATCGCCAGTTTTACCCAAGCAAGTTATGAATTTGGTTATGCGATAAAATTCATGCGGATTATCACCTTGGTTCTAACGACGTTTTTTGGCATCTACGGTTTCATTGCCGGTGTTTTGATACTGGTATTGTCAATTGCCTTTAATAAAACACTGGAGGGATGCAGTTATCTTTATCCACTTATACCGTTTGACGGGAAAAAATTGAGCTACCGGATTTTCCGGCGGCGGTTACCACACTCGCTGGATTGATGAAATAACTATTGTAATTAGGGCAAAATAGTGTTAAAATAGTATTCGTAGCAATTAGCGTGTCACTAAGGGCTAAGGTATTTCATGATTAATTATAAAAAGGCGGTCTACATTACGCTATTTGAATCCTACGTAATCTTGGCGATGACGGTGGTTTTTGCCTGGTTTTACGACGGAGGAGCAAATTTCGATGAGGTCGCTTACATAAGTCTCTTTTATGTCGTTGCAGCATTTATCGGCTGTTATTTTCTTATTGGGTCACAAACAAAAGTCGTTACATATTTGTTTGGTTTGGTTATTGTTGTGACCTATTTTATCAGTTACTATCTGCAGACCATTTCAACCCAGATAATAATTTACCTTGTCGCCGCCTGTATACTCACGATGTACTTAAACTCCCGTTATATTATGGTGTATGGTATTACGACATTTATAATTCATATAATGTATATTATTGTCCATGTTGATATAATCAGTGAAGTTATGCATCCATATCTATATGTAATTTATTTGGTCGGATATGGGGTGGGTATGTTTAATATTTATTTGTTGGTTGAACATGCACGAAAGTCAATGGAACGGGTCGCGCAAGCAAACGAAAACAAGAATAATTTTCTGGCGGCGATGGCACATGAAATCCGGACACCGATGAATGCCATTATCAGTTTGTCGGAGAAAGTACTTGATGACCAAGAGCCGGAAAACATCGTTGAGCATATTAATAAAATAATTAATGCCGGTAATATCCTATTGTCAATGACGAATGGTATTCTCGATTTTACCCTGATTGAGTCCGGGAAATATGCGATTAACCAGACGGCTTACCATGCCGACGAAATGATTGATGAAGCTATCGAGATGACCAAAGTCCAACTACATAACAAGGATATCGAATTTGAGTTAATTATCAAAAATGAGATACCGGTTTGGTTATATGGTGACCAGATGCGGATTCGCCAAATACTACTTAATCTTTTATCAAATGCAGTTAAATATACAGATAATGGCAAGATTACGATGACGGTTAACTGGTTGGGAACCAATGAAAAAGGAAAACTTTCATTTGCCATCACTGATACCGGCTGTGGAATAAAGAAAAAAGATCTTGAAAAGATTTTCACCAGTTTTATTCGTTTAAGTTACAGTCCCAAGGTAGAAGGGACAGGGCTTGGTTTATCTATTTGCCGTGAGCTGGCCGGGCTTATGAATGGTGAGATTTTGGTTGAAAGTACATACAAAATGGGAAGTACTTTTACGCTTGTTGTACCCCAGCAGGTTTACCAAAAAGGTAAGACCCTTAAAGCTCCCGGGGCAAAAATTTTGATCGTTGAAGATACAAGGGTCAATAGTTTGTTATTGGAACGATTGTTGGAACCATATGAATTACTGAGTGAGACCGTTGTTGATGGTTATGAGTGCCTTGAGAAAATTAAGGAAACCCAATATGATTTGATTATCATGGATTATTTGATGCCGGAAATGGATGGACTTGAGACGGTTAAGGAAATACGTAACCTTGGTAATGAATATGCCAAAAATGTACCGATAGTTATATTATCTACCGGTGACGAAAAAATACTCCGGGATAATTTTCTTGAAGTCGGTTGCCTCGATTTTATTGAAAAGCCAATCGCAACCGATAAATTGGAATATATAATTGTAAATTATCTACCAAAGCATCTCTTGGTCGAAGATATTTAACGTAAGCCTTCCGGAGGCTTAATACTTGTGGAAAACGGAGAATCTTTTAATGGATGGAATGGTCGAATCAAAAGAAATGACCACTGATGAGTATGGGCAAAAATTGAAATCAATGGTTGACAAGCTGTCGCAACGTGATCGTCTCCTTAGCACAGTAAATGATGTTGCCAGAATTTTACTGGAATCAGAAAATAGTGCGCTCGAACACGATATCCTAAAGTGTTTGCAAATGATAGGTGCAACAGTAAATACTGACTGTGTCTTTATGTGGAAAAATTACCTGCGTGGTGACAAAGTCCATTGCTCCCTCATTTGCGGTTGGAAAAAAGATAGTGAAGAGAAATATTTCGATGCTGATGATATAGTCTATTCCCAAAGTCTTCCCCATTGGGAAACCGTATTCCGCAGTGGTAAAAGCATCAACGGCATAGTCCGGGAGATGTCCCAGGAAGTCCAGCTTTTGTTTGCACCACGAGGTAGTCGTTCGATAGTTGCCGTCCCGGTTTTTGTCCGTGGTGAATTTTGGGGTTTCATCTGCTTTGAGGATTTGGTTAATGAAAGGTTATTTTCTGATAATGAGGAATCAATCTTAAGCTCGACCGCGCTTTTAATCGGTAACGCGATGATGCGGGTCGAGATGGTTCAATATCTAAAATTTACTGTCAGTGAACTTCAGGAAGCTTTGGATGAAGCAGTCGCTGCCAATCAAGCGAAAAGTAGTTTTCTTTCAAATATGTCCCATGAAATCCGGACACCGATGAATGCCATAATCGGCATGGCGGAGCTTTTGACATATGAACAGTTAAACCCCCGCCAGATTGAGTATGTAAATGATATTACCACTTCCGCCAAATCGCTTCTGGATATTATCAATGATATCTTGGATCTTTCCAAAATTGAAGCCGGACGCCTTGAACTTAATCCGGTCCATTACGACTTCCCCGCCATGATTTGTTCTGTGGCAAATATGTTCGAATATGTTGCCGACAAAAAAGGGTTGGAATTTCATGTCAATATTTCCAAGGAATTACCACGATATTTATATGGTGACGACGTCCGTCTCAGGCAGGTGCTGGTTAATATTTGTGGAAATGCAATCAAGTTTACCGATAAAGGTTTTGTTGAGCTAAATATCGACCAAGACGCTGACGAATTAATAATAAAAATTAGTGATACCGGAATGGGTATCAAAGAAGCTGACAAAGCTCGTTTATTTTCCGCATTTGAACAGGCAAAAACTGACCAGATACGTACCCAGGAGGGAACCGGTCTTGGCCTTCCGATCAGCAAATCATTTGTCGAGTTGATGGGTGGAAAAATAAAACTTGACAGTGAATACGGTAAAGGCAGTACTTTTTTAATTACCATTCCAATTGTACCCGGTGACGAAAGCGAGATAAAATACATCCAGAAAATTAGCGATATACCACAAGTTTTTGCCCCGGAGGCGAGGATATTAATTGTTGATGATAATGAATTTAATTTAAAGGTAGCATACGGATTATTAAAACTCCATGATATTGATGCCCTGACGGTATCAAGTGGTAAAGCCGCTATTATGGCAATAAAGAATGAAGATTTTGACCTTGTTTTTATGGATCATATGATGCCGGGAATGGATGGAATCGAAGCTACTTCCATCATCCGCAAACTAGGCGGAAAATACATAGACCTTCCGATTATTGCCTTGACCGCGAATGCCATCAGGGGGGCAAAAGAAATGTTCCTTGCTAATGGATTTCATGATTTTATTGCCAAACCAATAGATTCTTTGGAGCTTAATGAGAAAATCAAGAAATGGCTGCCGCCGGAAAAAGTAACGATATGTGAAATTGATGATTCAATTGAAAACATCTTTAAAACAAGCGATAATGAAGCCGGAATTGATGATATTATCGACGGAATCGCGGCTTTAACCGATATAAACATCGATGTCGGTCTTAGCCGTTTCTCCGGAATAAAATATATGTATGCGGAAGCGGTAGAGGTGTTTATCAAAAAATTGCCTCATGATTTGGATAAGTTGACAAATCATTTAGAAAACCAAGATATACACCACTTTGCAATTGATATCCATGCAATAAAATCCGTGCTTTCCACTATCGGAGCGATGAAGCTCTCGGAAACAGCCTTCCGGATGGAAAACAGTGCCAAGAATGAAGATTTGACTTATTGCGAACGCGCATTTCCCGCTTTTAAGAAGAAGCTCATAAAATTACACAAACAGCTCAATAAGATAATGCCGGAAGAAGAGGAAGTAAAGGAAAAAGAACCGGGAACCCAGGAAATGTGGGATGAGCATATGGGACTTGCTCTGCAGGCTGCCGACAATTTTGATATGGATACCGGCATTAAGTTACTAAAGGAATTGATGAATTACGACTTTGGTGAAACCGATAATGAAATTCTCAGGGCTTCCTTAGTTGCGCTGGAAGAATTTGATGTTGACGGAGCCGCCGGACATTTAAGGAAAACCACGTAATACGTTACTCGTGTAAAGGAATTTGGAATGAAAATGAATAAAAAGCACCTTAGTGTCAGGTTAAGGGTCATAATCAGCTCATTGATTCCGACTATAACCAGCTTTATTTTGTTAAGCGCGGTTTTATTTTATTTTCTTTTTAATTCTTTACAGGAAACAGCCAAGTCCGAGCTTTCGGTTATTGGCAACAGATATGCCAGTTCCTTTGAAAAAAAGCTAAATGATGCGACCGATTATCTGATGATTGTGTCAAGCTTACTGGAGTATGGGATAGAAGCAAATGTTTTCACCCGCGTCGAGATGCAGGAGCTGGTCTTCAAAATATTTGATGATTATGATTCACTGGATGGTTCGAGTGTATATTTTGAACCCAATATGTTTGACGGAAAAGATGCCACGTTTATTGATACTGATTATGGCACAACCCGTTCCGGCCGGATTTGTTATTATTTTTTTAATGATGACGGAATAACTGCTTATATGCGGGAGGCGTTGTCTGATGATATTGAGTTCCATTTACCCCACTATTACCAAGCAAAAATAGTAAACAAACCGATTTATACAAACCCGGAGAGTTTTGAAATTGATGGACGCCATATTCCAATGTTTACCTTAACATTTCCGGTTCGTAACTCCGACGGTTTGTTCATCGGGGCGGTCACTGTTGATTTGTTTCTCGCCGATCTTTATGAAAGTATCCAGAATGAGTTCATTTATGAAGACGGTTATATTATAATTTCCAACGAACGGCACCAAATAATTTCCAGTCCCAATTTTGAGGATGTTGGAAAATCAAGAGTTGAATTGGGTCTTTTTTATGATTTCCCAACCCGGGAGGAAGGCATTTCACACATCCGGGTAAACTCAATCCTTGACGGGCGGACAGCTTTGGTATCGGTCCATTCGATATATATCCCCCATTTGGAAAGCAATTTTTATGTCTCGGTTGCCGCTCCCTTAGCCGTGATTTATTCGGGTGGGATACGTTTGATTATCCTGATTTTTATTTTTAGCTTAGTCGTTTTTGCCAGCATCATGGTGTTAATGAATTATTCAATCAACCAAGCAACCAGACCCCTAGCCGAGATAGTAAAAATGGTGGACAAAATCGCCGCCGGGGATTATCATTCGCGGATTTCGGGCGACTTTAAAAGTGAGTTTGCAAAGATTAAGGATTCCATTAATATAATGGCGGAAAACATTGAGACCAATGTCAATGAAACAAAAGCCGCCCAAAATATCATGCAAAGCATTCTGAATGGAATCGATGCTTATATTTATGTCACTGTTCCTGATACCGGTGAAATCCTATTCATCAACGAGCATATGAGGGAGCACTTCGGGATGGAAGGTGATTTGATTGGTCAGTTTTGTTATAAAGTATTGCAAGAAGGCTTTGAAGAACGTTGCGATTTTTGCCCCTGCCATAAACTAGATCAAAACCCAAATATGAAGATTATCTGGGAAGAGCATAATACCATCACAAAACGAGATTACCGCAATCATGATTGTTATATTGACTGGATTGACGGGCGAAAAGTCCATCTCCAGCATTCGGTTGATATTACTGATTTGAAGGTGGCAATGGAGGATAAAATTGAGGCGGAAAAGGCTGCCTTGGAGTTCAAGATGGAAAAGGACAAAGCCGAAGAAACATCAAAGGTAAAATCCGAATTTCTCGCCAATATGAGCCATGAAATCCGCACCCCGATGAATGCAATTATGGGGATGTCGGAATTACTATTAAGTGAAAAACTGACTGAACGCCAGCAAAATTATGTTATGGACATAAACCATTCATCACATTCGTTGCTTGGCATCATTAATGATATTCTCGATTTTTCCAAAATAGAGGCTGGAAAACTTGAGCTTAATCCGGTTGATTATGATTTTCATGCCTTTCTCGACAATTTTAGCTCAATGTTTCAGTTTCTTGCCGAAAAAAACAATCTCGCTTTCCGCTTTGAAAGGGATGAAAACCTACCCCGTTTTTTATACGGTGATGATATCCGCTTAAAGCAAATACTGACTAATATTTGCAGCAATGCAATTAAATTTACCGCTGAAGGTTATGTCCGGTTAAAAATCAGCTTGGTGGATGAAAATATTGGTTTTGTCATTGAGGATACCGGGATGGGGATAAAAGAAGAAGAACTACCCACTCTGTTTAAAGCTTTTGTCCAAGCCGATACTCACAAAAACCGGGGTATAAAAGGCACCGGTCTTGGTTTGGTTATTTGTAAGTCATTCGTAGAAATGATGAATGGTACAATAACAATTTCCAGTAAATATGGTGAGGGAACGACTTTTGCGATTGTGCTTCCGGCGGTTTTGGGTGATGAGGAAAAAGTGTTGGAAGCGGCATCCCATATAAACAGTGATTTTGGCGCCGAATCAGCAAAAGTATTGATTGTTGATGATAATGAGATAAACTTGAAAGTCGCTTCCGGTCTACTCCGCCTCCATAGTATTAATGCTGATACGGTTACATCCGGCAGGGAGGCATTGGAGATGGTTCAAAAGAATGATTATGATATTGTTTTTATGGATCATATGATGCCGGATATGGATGGGATAGAGACGACCGAAGTTATCAGAAATATGGGTGGAAAGTATTTGAAATTACCAATCATTGCCTTAACTGCCAATGCCATCCGGGGGGCTAAGGAGATGTTCCTTTTGCATGAGTTTAATGATTTTTTGTCGAAGCCGATTGATAGCGAGAAATTAGGTATTATTTTGCGTGAGTATCTGCCATCGGAAAAAATCGTGGAGAAGGATAAAGAGGATCGTTCTTGCGAAATCCAGACTAGTTTTCTTGATAGTGTTTCCAATATCGAAAGTCTTAACGTTACAGTCGGTTTAAATAATTGCTCCGGGCTTGAGGATATGTATCGCGAGACTCTGGAAATGCTTTATCTCAATTTGCATGATAATTATGTCAAACTGGGTGGGTTCTTGAAGGTTAATGATCTTAAAAATTTCACCATTCTTGTCCATAGTATCAAATCGTCGCTTGCGACCGTTGGGGCGATGCGGTTGGCGTTGCTTGCGGAAAAGTTGGAAGAGGCTTCAAAGGGTGATGATTTAGCTTTTTGTGAAAAAAATGGAGTGAAGTTTTTGGCTGAGTTGATGGTTTTTTCTGATGAGCTTAAGACGCTTTTTCCGGATATTGTAAAAGAGGGGTTGGAGCGTGAGGTTGGGGATAGCGATAAGCTTCGGGAGGGGTTGGTTGTTATTCTTGAGGCTTTGGAGAATTTTGATGCGGATACGGCGGTGACGGGGTTGGCGAAGTTATTGGGTTTTGATTTTGGGGTGGAGATTAACGAGAATTTGGAGGTTGCGAGGAAGGCGATTGCGGAATTTGATTTTGACAAGGCGATAGAGGTGTGCGATACTGTAGTAGGGGGTGTCGGATGAGTCGAGTCCGTATGGAAGGAAATATTCTCTTCGTCGCTACGGTCTAATCGGCTACGTTAAAGGGTATGCCTCGCTAGAAGGCGACCTAATGCGACTGCGAGAAACATTTCCTTCCATACTCATTCAACTAACTTAAGAGAAAGATGGCAAAAAAAGGCAATTGCTTGAAAACTTTTCATACCTATCCGTTTGACTTTTGTAATAGATGAAATACAAGGCATTTTAAAGTCGATTTAGCTCATTTTACATAGTAGCATCAACTGCACCATAGTTTTACATATGTAGAAGCGGAGTAAGGCAGATATAAAGGACTCGCAGGCACATTAGGTCGCCTTCTAGCGAGGCATAACCTTTAGCGTAGCCGATTAGACCGTAGTGCCGGAGAGTTTTATATCTGACTTACGGAGCCGACAAACTTCATCAGCACAAATTATCTCACGGAGCCGACAAATTTTACATACCCAATAAAAATACAAACCCCAAGAAAGGAGCACCATGCCACCCCCGACAGAAAACACGGGACAAGCACGGGCAATCGCCCACTGCTTCGGTCCCATCCAAGTCTTAGCCGGACCCGGCTCCGGCAAAACTTTTACCATCGTCAAACGAATCTTAAACCTAATCGAACATCAGAAGATACCACCGGAAAAAATTCTCGTTATCACCTTTACCAAAGCCGCCGCCCTAGAAATGCAATCCCGCTTCTTAAAAGAAATCCGCCGTTCGTATTCCGCCGTCAGTTTTGGCACCTTCCACAGTATTTATTATCAGATGTTGTCCCGTTCCGGTTATTTGTCCGATTTTTCCTTAATTAGTGAGTTTGACAAGATCAAAATCCTCCGCAAAATCCTGAATCGTCTATTGCCGTCACAGACCTTTGGAATATCAGAGTATCACGAAATCCTTAATGAAATAAGTCTTAAAAAAAATCTGGAGCTTGGTGAGGTTTCACGCGAAAGGTTTCACGATATTTATGAAGAGTATTGTGAATTACTTAAGGAAGCTCGCAAAATAGACTTTGATGATATGATTTTGTCCTGCTTTGAAATGTTTAACCAACAGGAAAAGATATTGCGGAAATGGCAGAACTATTTTTTCCTGTTGGTTAAACA